>LXOW01286662.1_pt1 | contig 115760 bp, 120 predicted proteins | sample 1368591 | NCBI WGS metagenome assembly LXOW01 (sample SAMN04884650, study PRJNA319009) | bovine gut metagenome | isolation source: Cow rumen | host: Bos taurus | place: Italy: Legnaro (PD) | collected 2014-07-09
GTGTTGATTGCGGCGAGGGTCCACCCGTTCCCATACCGAACACGGAAGTTAAGCTCACTTGCGCCGAAGATACTTGGCGGGAAGCTGCCCGGGAAAATAGGTAGATGCCAACACAACCAAGAGTTTTCTCAGCAATGAGGAGACTCTTTTTTTGTCTTAAGGCAGTTTTTTTCCAAAAAAACGGCGAAACGGATATTGGAAATCTTTATAAAAACTTGTGGGTTTTAGCAAGAAAACTGAGAGATTTTTGCCGTTGTTTTTTTAAAATTATATGGTATAATGATAAATTGAAATAGAAGGATTTTCGCGCGATTTTTTCCGCACGCTCATTTTCCGGGAAGGAGGGCTTCGTCATGTCGGTATCTTCGTCGCTGCACTACGCGGTCGAATGGGTTTGTCATATTATGCCAAACGCGCTCAAAGAACGGTTTGAGATTTCTTCCACCAAGGTTTCAAAAATTGCCGGAGCCGTCATTTTTTCGGTTGCCATGCTGGCTTTGCTTTTGGATATTCGCGCCTATACGTCGCTGGAACTTCCCAAAAAGTGGCTGTTGCTTGCGGTCACCATGCTGTGCCCGTTTATTCTGGGTCTGTCGGCGGCGTTCCGTATTACCATTAAAAATGAAAAATCCAACGGGATTTGGCATTTTGTCTTTCTTTTACTGGCACCGGTTTTAAGCATCACCATGACCGAATGTTTAAACGGTATTTTTATTTATGATATGACCTATTTAGGGTTTCTCGGCAACTATCTGTTTGTGCTGATCTTGCTGTTTATCGTCTTTGCGTTGTCGGGCAGTTTCCGGTTGTCCTATTTGATCGTCAATCCCGTGTTGTACGGTTTTGCTCTCGCCCACAGTTATATCATGGAATTTCGCGGCACCCCCTTTTTGCCTATGGATTTTTTAAGCATCAGTACGGCGGTCGGGGTCGCCAACACGTATAATTACACGCCTACATATAAAATCATGATCGCGACGATGGTCTTCCTCTTTATCATGATCATGGGGGTCAAGACCAAAACACCGCATTACGGGCTGACCACCAAAATCATCGCGCGCTCGTTCACCGGCGTGTTTGCCGGGACGTTGTTGTTTCTGTTTTATTTTACCAGCGTTTTTGCCAAAGCGGGCGTTCGTCCCGACTTTTGGAATCAGACCCGCGGCTATCGTAATTACGGTTTTGCGTTCAGTTTTTTCTGTAACACCAAATATCTTTATATGTCCACACCCAACAATTACAACCCGGATGAGTTGCATGAGTTTGTCAGCAGTATGGTCGACACCTCACCGGAAAAAGAACCTAAGAAAACAGATAATACGCCCAAACCGAATATCATTTGTATTATGAACGAATCGCTGGCTGATCTCAAAACGCTCGGTTCTTTGGAAACCAATGAGGATTACATGCCCTTCATGCGAAGTCTGACCAAAAACACCATCAAAGGGAATTTGTATGTCCCGGTGATCGGGTCGGGCACTTCGAATACGGAATTTGAATTTTTGACCGGACATACCGTCGCCTTTTTGCCGTCCGGCAGCAACGCTTATATGCTGTATATCAAAAATCCCATGGCGTCGATGGTTTCCACGCTCAAAGCACAGGGGTATTCCGCTTATGCGCTGCATCCGTATTACGCGGCCGGCTGGCGGCGAACCAGCGTATATAATCTGTTTGGATTTAACAAGTTCACAAGTCTGGAAGATATTATGGATGTTTCGCTCATGCAGGAGTATCTGGAAAACGGAAGCGACGCGGACTATCTTCAGCAGTTGGTCGAAGAGCATTATCCGGGTAAGAACATGCTGGTCAGGCAGTATGTCAGCGATTCGTATAATTATCGCTTATTGATCGAAGATTTCAAAAAACGGGACAAATCCGTTCCTTATTTTGCGTTCAATGTGACCATGCAAAACCACGGCGGATATACCAACAGTTGTAAAAACTTTGACGAATGTATTCAGGTCACCTCGGTGGAGGGCGATTATATCAAAGCCAATAAGTATTTATCGCTTGTCAAGGCCAGTGACAATGCGTTTAAGGAATTGATTACATACTTTTCCAAAGTAAAGGAACCCACGATCATCTGTATGTTCGGGGATCATCAGCCGTCGATCGAGCCGGCGTTCATTTCGGAAGTCATGGGCGTGCGGGATCTGTCGGGGCTGACGATCGAGCAACAGCAAAGCCGTTACGTGACCCCTTTTATCATTTGGGCGAATTATGATATCAAAGAACAGCAGATTGAACGGTTGAGTTCCAACTATCTGTCTTCGCTGGTCCTCAAGACCGCCGGCGTCAAATTGACAGAGTATAACCGGTATTTGCTCAATCTTTCCGAAACGCTTCCGGTGATCGATACCACGGGGTATATTGACAAAGACGGAAACTACTACAAATGGAGTGACGTTTCGCCTTACAAGAACATCCTGGATGAATACGAAAAGATCCAGTATAACAACATTTTCGATCAGGAAAATGTGGATTCCGGTATTTATTATCTGGACGGATATGTTGCGACTGCCACGCAACCGGAGGAAGAATCGGAATGAAGAATACCTCGCTATGCCATTTGGAAAAAGACGGAAAATACCTGATGCTCCACCGCGTCAAAAAGAAGAATGATCTGAACGAGGGCAAATGGGTAGGGATCGGCGGTAAATTTNNGCCCCGAAGAATGTAACCGCCGGGAGGTCAGGGAGGAAACCGGCCTTACCATCCGTTCCGCCCGGTATTGCGGCGTGGTGACTTTCGTTTCGGACCGGTGGGAAACCGAATATATGCACCTTTTTCATTCGGATGATTTTACGGGAACCCTCACCGATTGTGACGAAGGTGTTCTCCACTGGATCGACAAATCCGATTTATTCCGTCTTCCCATGTGGGAGGGAGATAAAATCTTTTTAAAACTGATTGCGGATCGATCCCCCTTTTTCTCTCTGAAACTCGTTTATGAGGGAGATCGGCTTGTCCGGGCCGTATTAAACGAAAAGGAATGTGAAGGCGTATGAATATTTGTCTTTATGGAGCGTCCAGTTCCGCCATTGCCAAATCTTATATCAACCCGGTCGAGGAATTGGGATTTCTGCTGGCGTCTCGCGGGCATACGCTGGTATTCGGCGGCGGTGCCCACGGTCTGATGGGAGCGGCGGCGCGCGGCTTTGCGGCCGGCGGCGGAAAGATCATCGGCGTTGCGCCTTCTTTTTTTCATGTAGACGGCGTTTTGTTTGACCGCTGCAATGAGTTGATCGATATGGAAACCATGTCCGAACGGAAAGAATGGATGGAAGAAAAGGCGGACGCTTTTTTGATCACGCCCGGAGGGCCCGGAACGCTCGACGAGTTTTTTCAGGTGCTGACGTTAAAGCAACTGGGGCGGCACACCAAACCCATTGCGATTTACAATCTTCACGGTTTTTATGATTCCATGTTGCAGCAAATGAAAAGTATGGCGGAACGGCAGTTTATGCCGTCGGATTGCTTTCGGCTGTTCTCCGTAACGGATAATCCCGACAAGGTGGTGCAGATTTTAGAAACCGCTGAGGAAGGCATTGACCCCACCGGACTGAAATTCTTTTAAAGAGCGGTCTTTTTGAAACAGGGTTGAAAAAAGTCTGTTGCGTTCGGCAACAGACTTTTTTGTGATTAAAACGGGAACAAACCGAGATGTTCCAATAAAATTTTACAACCCAAGAGGATCAGAATGGTTCCGCCGGTGATCTCGGCGCCTTTTTTATACCGCAGACCGAAGACATGCCCAATCCAAAATCCCACGCAAAGGGCGTGCCGCGCTTTCGGATCTTTTGTGCTTAAGCCTTTACAAAAGGAAACGGCGAAAGCGTCCATGGACAAGGCAACCGCTAAAACAAACAATTCCACAAGTCTCATAAGCCGTCACCTCACGAGGACATAGAACAGCACGCAGACATATTGCAGGATACTGCCGATGACCACAAAGATATGGAAAACCGAGTGCATATAACGGTGAACGCTTTTTCCGGCGATCCCGTACAGCACCGCTCCGACGGTATAGGCGATACCTCCCGCCAACAGCCATAAAAAGCCGGTTTTGCCGATGGCTGTGACCGCGCTTTTTCCAGTAAAGACAATACACCAGCCGAGCGCCAAATAGCAAACGGCGGAAAACACACTGTATTTTTTCAAATCAATAGCATTGAGAGTGATCCCCAACGCGGAAACGCCCCAAACGACGCCGAAGACGGTCCAGCCGAGCGGCGTACTGTATTGCCGCAAAGAAGTCAGCGCGATCGGGGTATAGGTGCCGGCGATCAGGATAAACACGGTACAGTGGTCAATGACCTGCATGACCTTTTTGGCCATTTCGGGGATCAGACCGTGGTACACGCTGGACATGGTATAGAGAAGCACCATGGAAAAGCCATAAATAAAGGCGCCGACGACCTGGTAGGCGCTGTGATTGCAAAAGGCTTTGACCACGCAGGTCACCAGTGCGACAATACCGAACACGCCGCCGACAATGTGGGAGACCATGTTAAAGATCTCTTCGCCGCGGGTGTAATCGGGCAGTTTACGATCGATCAGTTTTGTTCTTTTGGTTCGCATAACGCATTCCTTTCCGGGGGTATCACAAGAGTATTCAAACGTACGGCAAGTAAAATCCCCTCAAAAAACCGAACGGTTCGGCTTTTTGAGAGGGATTATTTCTTTTATACCGGGCTTTAAGGCTCGGTGATGACGGTTTTCCCGCCCATATAAGGCTGTAAGGCTTTCGGGATCTTCACGCTGTAATGTTCGCCGTCAAATTGCAGGTTGTTTTCCAAAAAAGCGATCAGCATCCGCGGCGGCGCCACCACCGTGTTGTTAAGGGTGTGGGCGAGATACTTTTTCCCGTCCGCCCCTTTGACGCGGATCCCCAATCTTCTGGCTTGCGCGTCGCCGAGGTTCGAGCAGGAGCAAACTTCAAAATACTTTTGCTGTTTGGGGGACCAGGCTTCTACATCGTAGGATTTCACTTTCAGGTCTGCCAAATCGCCGGTGCAACATTCAAGCGTCCGGACGGGGATATCCATACTGCGGAACAGATCCACCGAATACCGCCACATTTTGTGGAACCAGTCCATGCTTTCCTCCGGGCGGCAGATAACGATCATTTCCTGCTTTTCAAACTGATGGATCCGGTAAATACCGCGTTCTTCAATACCGTGCGCGCCTTTTTCTTTGCGAAAACAGGGGGAATAACTGGTCAAGGTCAGCGGCAGAGATTCTTCGGGAGTGATGGTGTCGATAAATTTGCCGATCATGGAGTGTTCCGAAGTGCCGATCAAATAGAGATCTTCTCCTTCGATCTTATACATCATCGCGTCCATTTCCTCAAAACTCATGACCCCGGTCACGACCTTCGAGCGGATCATATACGGCGGAATACAATAGGTAAAGCCTTTGTCGATCATAAAATCGCGTGCGTAAGCCAGTACCGCCGAGTGCAGACGGGCGATGTCGCCCATCAGATAATAAAATCCTTCTCCGGCGACCCTGCCGGCGGCGTCTTTATCAATACCGCAAAACGCTTGCATAATGTCGGTGTGATAGGGAATTTCAAAATCCGGGCGGGTTTGTGCGCCGAATTGTTCCACTTCCACATTTTCGCTGTCGTCACGGCCGACGGGAACGCTTGCGTCCACGATATTCGGGATTATCATCTGCAACGCCGTTACTTTTTGGGACAGTTCGGTTTCCTTTTCTTCCAACGCCCGCAGTTCTTCGGCCTGCTCGTTGACCAGCCGTTTCATTTCTTCGGCTTCTTCGCGCTTTCCTTGCGCCATCAGTATGCCGATCTGCCGGCTCACCCGGTTGCGGTTGGCGCGCAATTCGTTTGCGCGGCCGTTGGCGGCGCATTTTTCGCCGTAAAGCGCGATCACTTTATCGACCAGCGGCAACTTGTCCTCTTTAAATTTTTTGCGAATGTTTTCTTTGACAAGATCCGCGTTTTCACAAATAAACTTGATGTCCAGCATGATGGTTCCTCCGATTTCCGATCGGTCGGCCTTGCAGGTATCCAATTGCCCGCAAGACCCCGATATCACAGAAAAAAGTATATCACAAAAACAGGGCGCTGTCAAATAATTCCGCAAAGGGTTTTATGCTTTTTCCGTTCGGTTCATAAGGCGCTGAATTTGCGGAAGATGAAAGAGCGCCACCGCCGCCACAAAGGTAAAGATCATTTCGGGAAGCATATAAAGGCCGTTATAAGCCAGCGAATACAGGATCGGGCGGTTGACGAACACACTGCCGAACAATTCAAACTGGTCTAACTGTGTGAAGATCACCACGCCCGAAAGGAAGTGGCAAACAAACCGCAGGAACACCGCCAAAATGGTTCCGGCACAAATGCCGATATAGCCTTTTTTGGCAAACATTCCCGCGATCCCCAAAACCGTATAAGCCAAAAGGTAATCCAGTAAAATACAACCGCACAACATCACCGGCGTTAACCCCCAGCCTAAAAGACCGCTGACGGTGATGCCGAGAAACAGTTGGATCAGCGCGTAAACAAACGAACTGCCGAATCCCCATTTCAGTCCCAGCGTATGCGAGATCATGACGATCGGCAGCATACTAAGCAGGGTGACCGAACCGCCGAGCGGCATTTTCCAGACGGTGAGAAGGCTCAGCACGGTGCCGAGCGCCACCATCACGGCGCTGAAGGATAACCGATAGATTTGACTTTTTTTACTTTCCATGTTGTTTTTTCTCCTTTGGAATAGATTTTGCCCTGACAAGCAAAAACCGCAGGGGTGCGTTCCCTGCGGTCATCCTTTCGTATGTCCCTACGACGGCATTATCCGTATCAGGTACCCGGTCGAAGCCATAGCCATAGCGGGCTTCCTCTCAGCCTGAGTTTCATCAAGCTCCCTGTTGCGTAGGTATTATAGCACTCTTTCCTTTTTTTGTCAACCCCGGTTCCCGGTCGTTTCGGAAGGGTCAAAATCTCCTTTGTATTTCCGGCGCGTTGCCATGCCGCCGCGAATATGGCGTTCCTGTTTGTTTTTTTCCAACACCTGTTTGACCTCGCGGTACAGTTGCGGGTCTTCGTGACTGAGGCGATCCGTAACATCTTTATGGACGGTCGATTTGCTGATCCTAAACACTTTTGCGGCCGCGCGCACGGTGGCGCCGGTATCTAAAATATACCGTCCGAGCAAGACGGCTCTGTCCTGCGTTGCTTCCCTCATACCATCAACTCCTAAAAGCCCTACTTCATTGTATGAGAGAACAAAGCGGAAAAGAACTTTTCTTCAAAATGCGCGCAAAAAAACGCTCCGAACGGTTTTTAAGCCGTTCGAAGCGCTATGGAAACTTTTTAGTTTTCGGAAAGAACATATTTGTCGGAATACATCCGGAAGTCTTCCACAAACGCACCCTGTTCGGAATGTTTGATCTTGCGAAGATATTTGTGGGTGTCGAGTTTGTCGCCCGGTAACTGCATGGTATAGACCGCGATGTTCGAACAATGGTCGGATACGCGTTCACAGTTGGTCAGCAAATCTAAGAAGACAAATCCGAGAGAGATGGTGCATGTCCCGTGCTGAAGGCGATTCACATGGCGGGATTTCAGTTCCTTTTCCAGTCCGTCGATGACCTGCTCAAGCGGTTCCACATGAGAAGCCGCGGCGCCGTCGTCGTTCACAAAAGAATCGACGGTCATGTTGACGATCTCGCTGACGGCGGATAAAATGGTGCGGATCTCCTGTTGTGCCTGAGCAGAAAACCGCAATTCTTTTTCATGGATCTCCTGCGCGGTTTTGCAGATGTTCAGCGCATGGTCGCCGATGCGTTCAAAGTCGCCGATGCTGTGGAGCAACCGCGCGACGCGATGACTGTTGGTTTCGCTGATACCGTTGCTCAGCCGCACCAGATAAGTGCCGAGCTTGTCCTCATACTTGTCGATAAGCGGTTCGTTGGAACGGATCAGTTCGACGTCTTCGATCTTGTAGTCGGTGATCAGATCAATGGATTTCAATAAGGAATCGCGGGCGTAATTGGCCATTTCCGAAGCGAGGCGCTTACATTCCGAAATCGCCAGCGGGGTATTGTTGAACAAACGCTCGTCCAAAAAAACGGTATGGGTCCGGTCGTCGTCTTTGCGAACGGTTTTTTCGCAAAGACGGATGACCGCTTTTCGGAAAGGAATAAAAGCGACGGTATTCAGAATATTGAAAACGCTGTGGACGACAGCCACGCCGAAAATACCGATAGGTCGCGCCAGCAAGCCCGGGGAGATCACCATGATGAGATAAAGGATAGCGGTACAAACCACCCCGCCGATGGCGTTGGTATAGGCGTGCAGGGCGACCACGCGTTTGGCGTCGCGGCTGGTGCCGATGGCGGAGATCAGCGCGGTAACGCAGGTACCGATATTGGCGCCGATGACCAAAGGAACGGCGGCCTGCCAGGTCAGCGGCGCATTGGTCGAGGCGGCGGCGAGCGCCAGTGCCTGCACGATCGCGACCGTCGCGGCGGAAGATTGAATAATACCGGTGAATACGGTCGAGATCAGCAACGCGAGCGCGGGACTGGAAAAGGCGACGAGCAGACTTTTGAAAGTCTCGTTTTCCTGAAAGGTGTTCATGGAGTTGCTCATCATATCCATGCCGCACATCAGGACGGCGAACCCGATCAGGATCATGCCGAGGTTTTGTTTGCGTTCCTGTTTGGAGAGCATCCGCAGGACGATACCGATAAAAGCCAGCAGAGGGGCGAAGGTCATGGGCCGCAAAAGGGTCAAAAGGAAATTATCCCCGCTGATGCCGCCGAGCGTCAAAATCCAGGCGGTCAGGGTGGTGCCGACGTGAGAACCCATGATCATATAGAACGTGTCGGCAAATTGTACGATGCCGGAATTGACAAGGCCCACCAGCATCACCGTCATGGCGGAGGAGGACTGGATGGCGATGGTGATCCCCGCGCCCAGACAAAAACTTAAAAAACTGCGGCTGGTGACTCTTCGTAACGTTCGTTCCAGTTTGCCGCCGGCCATTTGCTCCAAACCGCCGGACATGGCGCTCATGCCGTAGAGGAAAAAGGCGAGACCGCCGAGCAACTCGGCTGCCATGAGTAAAAGATCCGTTGACGTCATGCGGACACCTCAATCAGAATTTGATGACATTTTCTATATAGGCTTTCAGTTCCGAAACGGGGATCCGTTTTTGCTCCATGCTGTCACGGTCGCGGACGGTCACACAGTGGTCGGTCTCGGAATCAAAATCATACGTGATGCACAGCGGGGTGCCGATTTCGTCCTGTCGGCGGTAGCGTTTGCCGATCGAGCCGGATTCGTCAAAATCGACCCGGAAATCAGCGGCAAGATCGCGGAAAATTTCGACGGCTTTTTCCGACAATTTTTTCGAAAGCGGTAAAACCGCCGCTTTATAGGGAGCCAAAGCGGGATGCAGGCGCAACACCACGCGGGTATCGCCCTTTTCATCGGGTTCTTCGTCGTAAGCGTCGCACAGGAAGGCGAGCAGGACGCGGTCGGCGCCCAGGGACGGTTCAATGACATACGGAATATACTTTTCGCCGGTTTCCTGGTCGAAGTATTCCATCGGTTCGCCTGAATGTTCGGCGTGTTTGGATAAATCATAATCCGTACGGTCGGCAACACCCCAAAGTTCTCCCCAGCCGAACGGGAAAAGGAATTCAAAATCGGTCGTGGCTTTGGAATAGAAGGAGAGTTCGTCTTTGTCGTGATCCCGCAAACGCAGGTTTTCTTCACGAAGCCCCAATCCCAACAGCCAGTCGCGGCAGAAACCGCGCCAGTACTCGAACCATTCAAGGTCGGTGCCGGGTTTGCAGAAAAATTCCAGTTCCATTTGCTCAAATTCACGGATGCGGAAGATGAAATTGCCGGGCGTGATCTCGTTGCGGAAGGATTTTCCCACCTGCGCCACGCCGAAAGGCACTTTTTTGCGGGTCGTGCGGGCAATATTTTTGAAATTCACAAAAATCCCCTGCGCCGTTTCAGGACGGAGGTAAAGGGTGGACGTGGTGTCCTCCGTCACGCCCTGGAAGGTTTTGAACATCAGGTTAAACTTGCGGATGTCGGTAAAATCGGTTTTCCCGCAATGGGGACAGGCGATTTCGTGCTCGCGGATGTACGCCATCATCTCCGCGTCGCTCATCGCCGCCGGATTGTCCGAAAGACCGTTTTCGGCGACGTAATCTTCGATCAGTTTGTCGGCACGGTGACGGGTCTTACAGGATTTGCAATCCATCAACGGATCGGAAAAACCGCCCAAATGCCCCGAAGCCACCCACGTTTCCGGATTCATCAGGATGGCGCTGTCAAGTCCTACGTTATAAGGAGACTCCTGTACGAATTTTTTCCACCAGGCACGCTTAATATTGTTTTTGAACTCTACGCCCAACGGACCGTAATCCCAGGAATTGGCAAGTCCTCCGTAAATTTCGCTGCCGGGGTATACAAAGCCGCGTCCTTTGGCGAGCGCGACGATCGTTTCCATACTTTTCTTTGCGTTTTCCAATGTTTCTTCCTCCAAAGCCAACTTTCTACAAATACTATATTAACGGAAAACGCAGGAAATGTCAACAGTCATTCCGTGATTATTGATGAGGAAACACACCGATTTTTCCGATTTTTGAAATAATGCTTGAACCCGAAAGATAAAGGGGGTATAATGTTTACAGATTGTTTAAAAAAATCGGAAATTTGTTTGCTATGATACAAAATGTGTCAAACAACTGGATTTTGGAGGAATCGGAATGATCGAAGTAACCGGACTCAGCAAACGGTACGGCACCTATCTTGCGGTACGGGATGTCAGTTTCCACATTGAAAAAGGGGAAGTGATCGGCTTTTTAGGGCCGAACGGCGCGGGGAAATCCACCATCATGAATATTCTGACCGGATACCTGTCGCTGACGCAGGGCAAGGTGACCATTGACGGGTTTGATATCATGGAATATCCGGAAGACGCCAAGCGCCGGATCGGATATTTGCCGGAGATCCCGCCTTTGTATCCCGATATGAAGGTGCGGGAGTATTTGAATTTCATTTATGACCTGAAAAAGGTGAAATTTCCCAAAAAACCGCATATCGACGAGATTTTGAAACTGGTCAAAATCGATCATGTGCAGAACCGGCTCATTAAAAACCTTTCCAAAGGGTATCGCCAGCGTGTGGGATTTGCACAAGCATTGATCGGAAATCCCGACGTGCTGATCTTAGACGAACCGACCGTCGGGCTTGACCCCAAGCAGATCATCGAGATCCGCAACCTGATCGCGCGGCTGGGAAAGAACCACACCATTATTCTTTCTTCCCACATTTTGTCGGAAATTCAGGCGGTCTGCAAACGGGTCATCATCATCAATAAAGGGCAGATCATTGCGGACGATACCGCCGAGAATCTTTCGGAAAAACTGTCTGGCGATCAATCGGTCATCGTTCGCGCGGTTTGCACGGAAAAAGAGATGGCTGAAGCGCTTTCGAGTATTCGCGGCGTCAAAGCGGTCACCTCGCTGGGCCGGAAAGAAGAAGGTTCTTTTGATTTTCTTGTCGAGCCGGAAGACGGTGTGGATATCCGTGCCGAAGTTGCCGAACGGGTCGCTTCGCGCGGCAAGAAACTGTTGTCTCTGACCGGCAACCGGTTGTCGCTTGAACAAATCTTCCTGCGCCTGACCGAAGCGGCGGATAACGAGGAAGTCAAACGCCTGTTGGGAACGGTGCAAGAGGCGGACCCCGCGCCGGAATCGGACGGGCAGGATACCGTTCGGCAAGAGGAAGAACACTCCGCCGAAGAACCGGCGAAGGCCGAACAAGAGGAGGAACAAGCATGACAGCGGTATTTAAACGGGAATTCAAAGCCTATTTTTCCACGCCGATCGGGTATATTGTGTTGGCGGCGTTTTACTTCTTTTTAGGTTTTTATTTTTCTTTGATTTACAGTTACGGCAGCCCGGAGATCTCCATGGTGATCGTGGCGATGTCCACCGTATCGGTATTTATCATGCCCATTTTGACCATGCGGCTGATGAGTGAGGATCGCCGGCAAAAGGTGGATCAGGTGCTCTTGACCGCGCCGGTCACGCTGACTTCGATCGTGTTGGGGAAATTTTTAGCGGCGCTGGCTGTTTTTGCGTTGGGATTTGCTCCGACGGTCATTTTTGAGATCATTATTTTGAAACATGTGAGCGTCAGTTTGTTTTCGTATTTTTATGCACTGTTCGGGATCTTGTTGTTGGCAAGCGCGCTGATCTCGATCGGGATGTTTATTTCGTCTTTAACCGAAAGTTCGGTCATTTCCGCGATTTTAACGTTGGTCATCAACATTCTGGTGCTGTATATGTCGAACTTTTCGAGTTTGATCAACGTATCATGGATCGCCTCTGTTTTTGAGAAGGCGGCATTTGTCAACGCCTTTGAAAACTTCGGAGAAACGATTTTTTCCATTCCCGATGTGTTGTATTTTATCAGTATCAGCGCGGCGTTTCTCTTCTTATGCGTCCGCTCGATGGATAAGAGAAGATGGGCGTAAGGAGGGCAAAAGCGATGGAAGAAAAGAAAATCAATCCCGATAGGGAGCAAGAGCCTGCGGCACAGCCGGAGGAAGTAAAAAACGAAGCGCCGGCGGAAGAAACTGCCGACAAAGTCGAACAAAAGAAAGAGAAAAAAACCAAAAAAGCCGCAAAACCTAAGAAGTTGCACAATCAGGCGCTTTTGCGCCGCGGCAGTTATGCGGTGGCGATCACCGCGGCGGTGCTGGCGGGAATTTTAGCGCTGAATATTTTGGTCAACGTGTTGGCGAAGCGCGTGACCTTGGAATTTGATATGTCGACCGATAAAGAAAATTCCATGAGCGAGGAGAATGTGGCGTATTTGCGCGCGCTGGACAAGGAAGTCACGTTGACGATGTGCGCCAAGGAAGAAGACTATTCCGAAAACGGCTATATGGCGTATTACGCGCAGCAGTACGGTGTTTCGTCGGACGCTTCGGAGTATTACAAACAAACCCTGACGCTGTTGAAAAAATATCCGAATTATAATTCCAAAATCACGTTGCGGTTTGTGGATACGCAAAGTACGGAGTTTACCGAGATCAGCACCAAATATGCCAATGTCAAGCCGTCTTACGGGGATATTCTGGTCACTTCGGGCGAGGGTGACCGCGAACGGTATAAGGTGGTTGGTTTTGAGGATATTTACGCCATGTCGGAAGACAGCACCTATGCCGCTTACGGGTATACCACGTCTGAGATTTCGGGTAACAATTTGGAGACGGCTGTGACGGGCGCGATCGAGTATGTCACCAGCAGTAAACTCAAAAAAGCGGCAGTTTATACGGGACATTCGGCTACCGATGCCACTGCGGATTATCAAAAACTGCTGACGACCAATAATTACGAGATCACCGTGATCGAGGATGCGCTGTTGACTGCGATCCCTGAGGAGGTCGACGCGGTCGTGATCGCGGCGCCCACCAAGGACTTCATCGCTTCGGAATTGAATGTGCTTTCCGAGTTTTTGGACAACAACGATCAGTTGGGAAAAGGGCTTTTGTTCTTTGCCGATGCGTCTGCGCCGTATCTTCCCGACTTTTACGCGTTTTTAGAGGAATGGGGCATTGCCGTCGAAGAAGGTATTCTGTTTGAAACCAATTCCGGCAACCATATTGACGGTGATCCCATCACCATGGGATTGTACCCGACCGAGGAAGAAACCGATTTAACAAGCGGGATGCAGGTTTGCATCACGGGATATAACGTTCCATTAACGGCGGCGTTTGAAACGGATGGCGACATCACGGTCACGGCTCCCTTTAAGTCGTTGGAATCGGTCGTGGCGGCGCCGGTCGGGACGGCGGCGGACTGGAACGGTACGGATGAGTATACCAAACAGAGTTACGCGGGGATCCTGCAATCAAAAAAACTGAAATACAATGACGATAATGAAGAAATTGCCAGTTATGTATTTGCTTTCAGCAGTACGGAGTTTATTGCGTCGCAGTATTTGGAATACGCGTCTCTTTCCAATCAAGATATCACTTTGGCATGTGCCGAGCGAGCGGTCGGCGCGGAGGATACCGGGATCTCTTTCCTTTCCAAGACCATCACCAACCAAAGTTTTGCCGATTCCGTCAATGAGAACGGCGCGCGGATCATTCGGCTGATCTTCATGTTATTTTTGCCGTTTGACATGATCGTCGTGGGAATCTTGATTTTCATCGGGAGAAAGGACGCACAATGAGTGAATTTTCTGAACAAAACAGCAGGGAAGAGCAGATCGTCCCGCCCGAAGAAGGTTCTACCGTTTTTTCGGATCCGGCGGTGCACGCGTCCGCGGGGGAACCGAAAAAGAAAAAGCGGTTGCTGACGGTCATCGCCGCGGTGCTGGCGGTAGGCGTGCTGGCGGGCGGCACGGTGGCGGTGGTCAAACTGATTCCCGAAAAAGAAGAAAAGGGAGAAACCACCTCTTCCCTTCAAACCGTTTCTTTGCTGAACGGAGAAGCGGACGACTTAAAGAGCGTGACGGTACAGAATGAAAACGGAGAGTTTCAGTTGTATGCCGAAACGGTTAAAACGGAATCCGACACAGAAGACGGCGAAGAAACCGAGACGACTTCGTGGTATTTAAAAGGGGTCAGTCGGGAAGCGACCGGCGAATACGCGGTTTCCAATGTGGCGAGCAGTGCGGCGAGCCTGAACGCCATTCGTAAGATCACGGAAAAAACCGAAGCGGACTGCGGATTGGAAAACCCGCGTGCGACGGTGACGGCGAAAAAAACCGACGGTTCTTCGTATACGATCAAAATCGGCAAAGAATCCCCCGACGGCGTGGGCGTTTATCTGACGTTGTCCACGGCGGAGGGAATTTATCTGGCGGATAACAGTGTGGCGGCAGACTTTTTGTTTGACGCGCTGGATTTGGCGGATACCTCTTCTGTTCCGGGCGTTCCCACCGGGGAACTTGACAGCAAATATCTGGATGATAATCAGAGTTTGACCACCTTTGACACCTTAACGCTGTCGGGTGGAAATTTCCCGAAGTCGATGGTGATCGTTCCCAACGAAGCGAAAGAACTATCTTCTTATGTCGCATATATCACGTTGGCGCCGACCAAACGGATCGCCGACAATATCGATACGATTATGACTTTTTTCCAAAACGGCGTTTCCTGTGACGGAGCGTATTCGTACGATATTTCCACGTCCTCCCGTTCCTCTTTCGGACTGAATAAACCTGATTTTTCCCTGCGTGTGACGATCGGGAAAAAGACTTTTTCTTATGATTTCAAAAAACAGGCGGACGGGGGTATCGCCGTTTGGTATGACGGCGCGGTGCTGATCAAAAAAATCGCGGCGGACAGTCTGGACTTTTTGAACAGCAAACCCACCGATTTTTACGCCTCGTGGGTTTGTTTGGAAGCCATCAATGATTTATCGTCGTTTACAGTCAAAGCGCGTGAGAAAACGTATACGTTCGGCATCGTGTATGATGACAGTGAAGAGGCGGAAGAATCCTATGTCATCACCTATGAAGGTAAAAAACTGACGGCTCAGAATTTTCAGGATTTTTATCAGGCGTGTATTTCGCTTTCCTGTGCCGATTATACGGTTGAAACGCTTTCCGGCGAACCGGATCTGACCTTTGTTTTCACCTATTCCGACAAATCCAAGGGCAAAACCACGGTAGAATTCCGCAAAGCGAGTGAAACCAAGTATCAGTACCGCAGCAACGGGATCGATATGGGGAAAGTAACGGCGTCTTCTCTGAATAAACTGCTCAAGTATTTGGATCGCGTTATTCGTGATGAAACAATCCGTTAGTTGACAAAATCAGAAGAATATATTATAATCATAGAGCAGGATGGGCTGTGCTTTTTGAGAAAGCGCGGCCCCAATTTATGCAAGGGAGAAAAAACGATGTCGCAAGTAAATGTTTATGATGTTGCCATTATCGGCGGAGGGATCGGCGGCTTAATGGCCGCCTGCCGGATCAAACAGAATATGCCCGAAGCGTCGGTCATCATCACGGAACGGGGGAACACGCTGGAAAACCGTCGCTGCCCCGCGGGGAAAGACAGCGCCTGTGTGCATTGCAAAACTTGCAGTATCACCAGCGGATTTGCGGGCGCCGGCGCTTTTTCCGACGGAAAATTCAACCTCGGCACCGCTTACGGCGGAACCTTAGGCGAGGAATTGGGAGACGACAAAGCCAATCGTTATATTTTAGAGGTCGATAAGATCCTCAACACCTATTGCACGTCGGGGGAAGTCAAGATCTACCGTTCCAACGAGGCGCTGAAATTAAAGTGCTTGCAGAATAATCTGCGGTTGCTCGACATGAACGTCAAGCACCTGGGGACGGATAAAAACTACCTGACCATGCAGAACCTGATCCGTTCGCTGGCGGAAAGCGGTGTGGTCATGAAACCGTTCTTTTCCTGCGAAAAGGCGGAAAAGATCGCGAACGGCTACCGTCTGCATTACCAAAACGGCGAGCAGATCGAAGCACGGCAGGTCATTATTGCAACCGGACGGGGAGGCGCGAATTTTGTATCGGGCTTTTGCCGTGATTTCGGGGTGAAAATGCGTTCCAATCATGTGGATATCGGCGTGCGGGTCGAAATGAAAGATGTGATCTGGAAAGAGTTTTCCGATCAGATCTACGAACCGAAGATCTTATATAAGACCAAAACCTTTGAGGATCGTTGCCGGATGTTCTGCTTCAACAAAGGCGGATTGGTGTCAGCCGAGAACAACCACGGTATCATCACCGCCAACGGTCATTCTTTTGCCGATCCGGATAAAAAGACTGACAACTGCAATTTTGCCATTTTGTCCAGTATCCGCTTTACCGAACCCTTCGACCAACCCACCGAATATGCCGAAAGCATTTCCCGCCTTGCCAATATGATCGGCAAAGGCGGCGTGTTGGTACAGCGTTTCGGGGATCTCATTCGCGGCCGCCGCACCAACGAGCACCGCTTGGGGCAGAATACCGTGATCCCGACCCTGCGCGCTACGGCGGGGGATATTTCTCTCGTGCTACCTCACCGGATCTTGACCAATATTATTGAGACTATCTACGCGCTTGACCGGGTCGCACCCGGCACCGCCAACGACGACACCCTGTTGTACGGCTGTGAAAGCAAGTATTATTCGATTCGTCCGGTCTTTATGAACGACAGGTTCGAACTGGTGGAAGGCGTTTATATCATCGGGGACGGCAGCGGCATTTGCCGCGGATTGTCCCAGTCGGGCGCTATGGGCATTTATGTGGCGGATTGCATCACCGGCTAAAACGATCGACCGTTCAAAATTACTTTTAACATAAATTCCGGGTACACCGCGTTTCGCGTGTACCCGGAATTCTTTCTGTTCAGGTCGGGTTGTGATCGTCCTTCCGAAAGGATCACGACAGGACGGTTGCCAACATCTTTTTCATCCGAACCATGTCGCGGATGTCAGAAACACCGTCGTTGTTGAAATCACATGGGGATTCCGTGTCGTTTTTCAGCAAACCGATTCGCAGAACCACCATATCCAACGCGTTCAAATCCGTGTCGCCGTTCAAATCATAGGGCGCGATCTGTTCATCCACCCCGCAATCCACGCAGAACCCGTCAAGAAAGTAATGTCCGACCGCCGGAATGGCGGTTCGCTCTTCCTCACCGCACCGCGTGCAGGTGTAACGGTGATAGCCTGCTTTTACACAGGTGGCGGCAACGGTTCCGGTGAATTGATAATCATGTCCGAGTGCGGCGGTCGGATTGGTTTGATACCGTGTGCCGCAGACTATACACCGCACCAAGTCATACCCGCCGTTTGTACAAGTTGGTGAAACGGTGCGGATCAACTGTTCGGTATGGTGCGCGGGGATGATTCGTTCTTCTGCCTCTCCACAGACCGTGCAGACTCGGCGCTCTAAGCCGTTGCTTACGCAAGAAGAGGCGGTTGTCGTCTGCCACCCGTCGGAAAAGGTGTGAACATGAACAATATCGGCGGATTTTAACGGATCATTCGCCAATCCGATGGTGATTTCTTCCCATTGTTCCGGTACAGTTCCTTGGTAATACACGGTTGTTAAGTTGGTGCAACCGGAAAATGCATCGTTTTCAATCTCCGTGACCGAGCCCGGGATGTTGATGGAAGTAAGCCCTCTGCAACCGTCAAACGCCCCTACGCTAATCCGCGTGAGCGAATTCGAGATAGAGATGGAGGTCAGCCCGGTGCAACCGAGAAGGAACCCGTTCCCAATCTCCGTAACCGAATCCGGGATAATCAAGGAGGTTAGGTTGGTACATTCGTAAAACGCATACTCCCCAATCGAAGTGACTGAATCCGGGATGGTGATTGAGGTCAGGTTGTGGCATTCGTAAAACGCCCAACTTCCAATCGAAGTGACGCCACTGTTAATGTGAATTTTTTTACATGACGAACCGCGCCAGGGCGCCCGACTGCAATCAACATCATCCCTGAAATATTGCCACATGCTTCCTGTTCCGCTGATGATTAGAGTGCGATCATCGTCAAATTCCCAGGTTAAATTTTCCCCACACTTCTTGCTTGTTTCCGCGCCGGCGGGGAGGGTAAACGCCCCTGCTGGGAAAACCAATATCACCAAGATGATGGATAAGAAAACTGCCAAACATTTTTTCGTCATGAACTCACTTTCCGGCTTTCTCAAAAAGAAATCCTTTGAAACGGTTTTATATTTATATGTTATCAGACGAACGGTTCTGTATCAGGTTTTCCTGTAAATCCCAACATCGCCGGATGGCGTCCTTGTCCCCGATCCAGTCCGAAAAAGCCGTCGCCATGCCGCAGGCGTTGCCAAGGCGCAGTGCCTGCTCATAGTCACCGGTTTGCAAATACCCGGTCAAAAATCCCGCGACCATGGAATCACCGGCACCGACGGTACCGATCACCTTGCCTTGCACGGTCGGCACACGATGAGAAACGCCCTGTTCATCCAAAAGAAACGCGCCGTCTTTCCCCAAAGAAACCAAAACATTCCGCGCCCCTTGTTTCTGCAACTTGCCGGTGTACAATTCCAAATCCTCATCACGGAGCGTGTCTATCCCGAACAAATCGGCTAATTCCTGCCGGTTGGGTTTGATCAAAAAAGGCCGATACGGCAACGCTTCTAAGAGAAAATGATCCACCGTGTCGACCACGGTTTGTACCGATCGATCCGCAATCCTTTTTAAAATCTGCGCGTAAATGTCCTGCGGGAGAGATGCCGACGGTTTTCCCGCCAAGACGAGAATATCTCCGGGTTTTAAGGCTTCCAGTTTTTGAAAAAAGGCTTCCAGCGCCGCCTCGTCTACCGCCGGGCCGACGCCGTTGATTTCGCTTTCGATTTCTCCCCGGATTTTCAAATTCACGCGGGTAAAACCGTTTGCCAAGTGAATAAAATCGGTTCGGATGGACTCCTTTTGAAGGCCGCGTTCAATTTCCGATCCCGTAAATCCGGCAATAAATCCCAACGCCGTGCTGGGGACGCCGAGCCGCGAAAGCATGAGTGATACATTGACTCCTTTGCCGCCGATGGTATAAGTTTCATCCGTGGCGCGATTGGTCGCGCCCGATCGAAACTCTTTTAAAGAAACAGAGTAGTCAATAGCGGGATTGAGTGTAACGGTATAAATCATCAAAGACACCCCTTAAAAATACAAAAATCGCCATGGGATGTAAATTGAGTATACCATGTTTTTCAGAAAACCACAAGGTAAAACGGTTCTTATACAAGTGAAATTTGTCATTATGACCGAATTTTACCGGCTCGTATTGGCAATTTTGTAGACCGATCCAAAAATGATTTTTTTGTTACAAAAGGTTGCAAAACTGTAACCTTTTTGGTATACTAAGGATGTATAAATTACAAATTGTAACCTTTGAAAGAAGTGTTTCTTATTTTCGACCACTGGTTTCGCAAGGGAACACAACCCTTGCAAAAACAATTTGAAAACAGCCGTCAGTTTTTAAAACGGCATGCGACAGCTCTTAAAATAACGGTTTTCTGTATAGTCGGCGCGGCGGCGGTGGCATTTGCTTCTGTTTCCGCGGGGATTACATTGGGTTTTCAGGTTCGTTATAACGGCCGCGTGATCGCAACGGTTCGCAGTGCCGCGGTGTTTGAAGAAGCCAAACAAATGGTGTTGTCTCAGTTAGAAAGCGTTCACACCGATTCCGCCATTGCTCAACCGGGGTATCGGCTGACATTGACCGCGGTCTCCTGCCTGGACAGCGCAACCCGTTTGGCGGGCGTTTTGCTTCAGAACACCGATCAGTTTGTTTATGCTTCGGCTTTGGTCGTCAACGGGCAAACCGTTGTTTGCGCACAATCCGATCGGTGGCAGGAGGCTTTGGATCAAGCCCGCACACGGTATGATTTGGAAGGCGCCGAAAACGCTTCGGTTTTTGCAGACGAGGTTCGGGTCGAAGACGGATATTATCTTCGTACCGCGCTTTGTTCCTGGGGAGAAGCGCAGGCGGCGATCGACAGGTTGACCGTCAAGACGGTAGCGGTGCAGGAAACCGATTATGAGACGCCTTTTGAAAAAACCACGCAAAAAACAGCAGAGCGGCTGATCGGATACTCCGAGATCACGACTAAAGGGCAGGCGGGATTAAACCGCAAAACCGAAACAGTCGAAATGATCAACGGCGTGGAAACCGCGCGGACCGTGCTTTCCGACGTAGTGGTCAAAGAACCGGTCGCACAGGTCAAAACCGTGGGGACGGCGATTCCCGCATCCGCCACGCAGGCGAGCACGCAAACACGGGAAAACGGTTTTATTTTACCGCTCAGTCGCGGCAGTTTTACCGTCAGCGCCTATTTCGGCGACGGGCGAAACCATCGTGCCGTGGATCTGGCGACCGACGCCGGTTCCTCCATTTACGCTGTGGCGGACGGAACGGTCGTTTTTTCGGGATATGACGGCACCTACGGCAATACGGTGCTGATCGATCATGGAAACGGTTTGCAGACGAGGTATGCGCATGCCAGCGCACTGAGAGTCAGTCAAGGGCAAACGGTCAGTCAAGGCGAAGTGATCGCGTTAGTGGGAAGAACCGGGCAAGCCACGGGCAACCATCTGCATTTTGAGGTGATCGTGAATGGAAACCGGGTCAACCCGGCGCCATACATCGGGTTGCGTTGAGGACAGGTCAACGAATCAGGAATTTTTTGTCTGCCGTAGTGTGAAAACTATAGCAGACTTTTTCTTTAAAGTTTTCAAATTTTTTATTCCTTTTTACGACAGGATATGCTATAATATTATATTATATTGTGAACTAAGGGATTTTGAATATGCAAAATGAAGAAAGAGAACCGCGCAATTCCGTCATATGCGGGCGAAATCCGGTTTTGGAAGCCCTCCGCTCGGGCAGGGAAATTGATCGGTTGCTGGTGGCGCACGGCGTTTCAGGCGGGTCTGTTACGGCGATTGCGGCAAAGTGTAAAGAAAAAGGGGTTTTGATCAAGGAGGTCAGCCCGCTCAAACTGGAAGAACTCTGCGGCGGCGCGCACCATCAGGGTGTGGCGGTCGTGTTTGCCGCGCGGGAATACAGCACGGTCGAGGATATTTTAAAAACGGCGGAAGAGCGCGGGGAAGCCTCGTTTCTGATGATTTGCGACGAAATCGAAGACCCCCATAATTTGGGCGCTATGATTCGCACCGCGGAAGCCTGCGGCGTTCACGGGATCATCATTCCCAAGCGCCGGAGTGCCTCTTTAAACGCCACGGTCGCCAAAGCGGCAAGCGGGGCATTGGAGTATATGAAAGTCGCACGTGTAACGAATTTGGCTTCAACCATAGAGGAATTGAAAGAAAAAGGACTCTGGATCTTTGGCGCGGATATGGACGGGGAAGATTACACCAAAACGGATTTCAGCGTTCCCTGTGCGCTGGTGGTCGGAAATGAGGGACGCGGCATCGGAAAACTGATCGCCAAAAAGTGTGACGGCATGGTTCGGTTGCCGATGTGCGGTAGGATCAATTCGCTGAATGCGTCGGTCGCGGCAGGCGTATTGATGTATGAGGTCGTGCGAAGGAGAGGGAAGATATGAGTTTCTTTTCAAAAGGACGTCATAAACACGCAAACAGCGGGAACGAAGTGTTTTCTTTTGCCACTCAAAGAATGGAAGAATCTGCCGAAAAAAAACAGGAAAATGTATCCGGAGCGTTGACGCCGGAGGAAATCGCAGGCGTTTTACCGCAGGAAACATCAGGGGAAGGCAGTGCATTGGAAAGCCTTCAAAAGCGCATGCTGGATGCGCGCCAAAGCGGCAAAAAAGCCACCGAAATTTTGCTTGAACAAAATGAGAACATACAAGAAGATCCATCAGATCTGCCGGACGCCGAAACCGCGAGGGAGAACGCTATGTCTGACGCGGAGGCGGAGTTGCCCGAACCTGCGACCGGGACGGAAGCGGTTGCCGCAACGAATTCGGATGAAATCAGCGAGCCGTCCGCGGCGGAAAACGAAAAAACTTTGCTGGAAAAATGTCGGCCATTTATCCTGGACGAAAACGGTCGGGATTTGACCGTGAACGAGGAACCCGCTTATCATTTGCAAAGCGTGGCGGAATTGTTAAAAGCGAACAGTGAAGAAACGATCAGCCGTCTATCGCGCGATTACGGCGTGATCTGGGAAGAGATTGATCCCTTAAAAACGGAAGAAAAAACGGAACAGGAAACCGAAAAATCTACCCAAACCGTCCCGCAAGAGCCAAACGGACAGACGATTCCGGTCGTATCGGATTTTGAAAGCAATCCGGTCTCGCAACCTACCGTTTCACAACAAACCGCTACCATCAAATTTACGCCCGTGATGGATGTTTACAGTTCCTCCCGAATGAGCGTCAGCACGCAAACCAAGAATATTGATCTGACGGGGGAACTGGCGGATTTTGCCGACGAACCGGTCGAGGAAGAACCGGTCACCCGGTTGGAGGAAACCGAGTTTGACGAGTTTTCTCCGCCCGAGGAATTTACTGCGCCGTCGGATGCGAAACACTTTCTCAGAAAATTCTCGCTGAAAAAACGTTCCGCATTTCTGAGAGCGGTCTGTTCGGTGTGGTTGGCGGTACTGACGGCAGTATTTGAATTGCCGCTTTTTTCGGATCTTCTGTTAAGCAGGACACGTCCGGTCATGGCGGTCTGTACGGCGTTTTTTGCGGCGAATGTGTTGGTCAACGTTCGAATGTTTGGAAGTATCCGGTATCTGTTCAGCCGCCGTGCGACGGCGGATATCGCGGCGGTGCTCGCATCGGTGACGACGCTGGTTTATGCTGTATACGGTACCGTGAGCGGCGAGATCGTGCTGGAACTTTTGGTTTTGATGTCGGTGAGTTTGGCGGTTCGGGCGCTAATGGTGTTTTATCACGATTCCACCATGCTGTCGAATTTCAAGCAGATCGCGTCCGGCGCACCCAAGAAAGCGGTGAAATTGCTTGACGAACCCACGGTCACGTATGCCATGGCGAAAGATTCCGTGGAAGGCGATGTGCTCATCGCCGCGCCGCAGCGGACAGAACATGTGGACGGATACATGAAGTATACCGGATTTGTCCGGTTTTTCGGCGGCAGGATGTCGGTCATGACGGCTGCTTTTCTGTTGCTGTCGCTTGTCATCGGATTAGCGGCCGGAGCCTATTTCGGCGGCGCGTTTTACGGGTTATATGCCGCCGCCGCCACACAGGGGATCGTCTGCGCGCCGGTTCTGTTCTTTTTGGATACGCTTCCTTTATACAGCGCGGCGAAAAAACTGAACAAAAAAGGCGCGATGATCGCGGGGAAAACGGGAGCGGAACAGGTGGCGGATGCGAATGCGATGGTGTTGCATGCCGACGATCTTTTCCCGTCCGGTACCGTCACCCTGCACCAAATGAAGGTTTTATCAGACAACAGCATTGACGATACGTTGATTCGCGCGGCGGTTTTGACCGATGTGATCGGCAGTCCGTTGTCCGCGGTTTTCAAGCGGATCGCAAAAACGGGCGGCGAAACCGTCTTTCCTCAAGCGGATACCGTCAAATACGAAGATAAAATGGGCGTTTCCGGTTGGGTGGACGACCGTCTGCTATTTGTAGGAAACCGCACGTTGATGGAAACGCACGGAATTTCCGTACCGAGTTTGGAAATCGACCATAAGATCTTGCGCAGCGGATATTTTCCCGTTTATGTCGCCACGGCCGAAGCCGCCTGTGCGCTTTTGGCTGTGCAGTACACCGTTGTTCCGGAAATCGCGCACGAACTGCGCCGCATTTCCAATATGGGGATCACCATGCTGATCCACAGCACCGATCCCAACCTGACAGAAGCCATGGTCTGTGATTATATGGGGCTTTATCCCGATTCGGCCATGGTCATGAGCAATGCCGGTTGCCATATGTATCACAATACTCTCACCCACGAAAAAAGCGTCTTGGCACCCGCGGCCTATAAGGGAAATCCGCTGGGGCTGTCGGCGATCGTCAACGCCGCAAATCGCATCGGGCGGTCCAATATGCTGTTGACGGTGCTGTACGTTTTGATCGCGGTGCTGGGAACGGTTCTGTTTACCTATATGTCCTTTGACGGACATGGCTCCCCGGTTGGCGGGATGATGGTACTGATGTATCAACTGGCTTGCACGGTGATATCCTATATCCTATATTGGATCGAAAGACCGTAAAGGAAAAGGCGATTGGATCCCTTTTCACGTAATGGCAACAATATGAAAAAAGACGGTAAACAGATCCCGCGTCCGGGGTCTTTGCCGACGCAGGAGGAATATTCGTGTCTGAAAAGAAAAAATTCTATCTGACTACCGCGATCGCCTATACATCGCGGAAACCGCATATCGGCAACGCCTACGATATCGTGTTGGCCGATATGATCGCGCGCTACAAGCGTCAACAGGGATACGAGGTCTTTTTGCAGACCGGGTCGGATGAACACGGCCAGAAAATTGAAGAATACGCCAAAGCGGCGGGAATTTCCCCGAAAGAATATGTAGACGATGTTTCTTCGCAGATCAAAGCGGTATGGGATAGTTTGAATACCAGTTACGATAAGTTTATCCGCACCACCGACGCCGATCACGAAGCAGTCATTCAAAAAATCTTTCAAAAACTCTATGAACAGGGCGATATCTACAAAAGCGAATACGAGGGGAAATACTGCGTTCCCTGTGAATCCTTTTTCACCGCGTCCCAGTTGGTAGACGGCAAATGCCCCGATTGCGGCCGCGAGGTGACCGACGCCAAAGAAGAAGCGTACTTCTTGCGCCTTAGCAAGTATCAGGACCGGCTTTTGAAGTATTATGAGGAAAACCCCGATTTTATTAAACCGGAGTCTCGTAAGAACGAAATGATCAACAACTTTTTAAAACCGGGTCTTTCGGATCTTTGCGTTTCCCGCAGTTCGTTCCGGTGGGGGATCCCCGTTCCGTTTGATGAAAAGCATGTGATCTATGTGTGGATCGACGCGCTTTCCAACTATATCACCGGCATCGGCTATGATCCCGACGGTTCTTCGGAACAGTTTTCGGCGCTTTGGCCGGCGGATCTTCATGTGATCGGAAAGGATATCGTTCGCTTCCACACGATTTATTGGCCGATCATCCTGATGGCGCTCGGACTTCCGCTGCCCAAACAGGTGTTGGGTCATCCGTGGCTTTTAGTCGGGGAAGACAAAATGTCCAAATCCCGCGGCAATGTTCTTTATGCCGATGATATGGCCTCCCGTTTCGGTTCTGACGCGGTGCGGTATTACCTGCTTTCCGAAATGCCTTTCGCGCAGGACGGCACCATCACGTATGAGAGTTTTATTACCAAATACAACGCCGATCTTGCCAATACATTGGGCAATCTGGTCAACCGTTCGATCGCAATGACCGGTAAATATTTCGGCGGAGACGTAAAAAAAACAACCGATACCGACGAGGCCGGTCGGTCGCTTGAAGAGGCGGCGGCACAAACATTGGAACGCTATCACGTACTGATGGACGAATATCGAAACGCCGACGCGTGCGATGCGATCATGAGCCTTGCCAAGCGTTGCAACAAGTATATCGATGAAACCGCCCCCTGGGCGTTGGCAAAGGATGAGGCACGCCGCGCGCAACTCGAAGACGTGTTGTATCATCTGCTGGAATGTATCCGCCTTTTGGCGATCATGCTGAAACCCGTCATGCCCCTTTGCAGCGATCGGATCTACGGGCAACTCGGCAGTCAAGAAGAAACCGAATGTTTCGGTGCGGTGGAATCCTATACGGTAGGAGCGGCCGAACCGCTGTTTGCGCGCTTAGATGCCGAAAAAGTACTGGCGGAATTGGCAAGCGCGCAGGAAAAACCTGCCGAAAAAGCGGAGAATGTTACCACCTTTGCGGAAATCTCCATTGAAGATTTTGCAAAAATCGAACTCAAAACAGCCAAGGTGATTGCTTGCGAGCCGATCCCGAAAGCCAAAAAATTGTTGAAACTGACGCTGGATGACGGCAGCGGAACCGACCGTACCGTGGCGTCGGGAATCGCGGCGTATTATCGTCCCGAGGATCTGATCGGGCATACGGTCATTGTGGTAGCCAACTTAAAACCCGCAAAACTGTGCGGCGTGGAATCGGCCGGAATGATTTTGGCGGCAGATTGTGAGGACGGCGTCAAGGTGCTGTTTGCCGACGGTGTTCCGGCAGGCAGTCGCATTCGATGAGTGAATTGACAGCAAAATATCCGTTTTCAGACCCTCTGATCGTGGACACTCACGCACATTATGATGACGGGCGGTTTGACGGTATCCGGGAGGAGTTGCTCCGCTCGCTTCCCGGGCAGGGGATTGCGGCGGTCATCACCTGCGGATGCGACGGCGCTTCTTCACGCGCGGCAAAGGCGCTGGCGGAGCAATTTGAATGGCTGTATTTTGCGGCAGGGATCCACCCGGAAAATATCGATAGCCAAACCTCGCTTGAGGAAATTGAGGAATTGCTCAGTCACCCCAAATGTGTGGCGGTCGGGGAAATCGGATTGGATTATTACTGGCGGCAGGATAACCGGGAAGAGCAAAAAGCACTTTTTGAGGAACAACTGCGCTTGGCAAACCGGAAAGGAAAACCGGTCATCATCCATGACCGCGAGGCGCACGGCGATACGCTTTTGCTCTTGCAAAAACACCGACCGCGCGGGGTTTTACACAGTTTTTCCGGCAGTCCGGAAATGGCGCGCGAACTTTTGAAGTTGGATCTGTATATCGGCGTCGGCGGTGTGATTACCTTTAAAAACGCGAAAAAATTGCCTGAGGTGGTCACTTTACTGCCCGAAAACCGCCTGCTTTTGGAAACCGACGCGCCCTATTTGGCACCGGTGCCGCACCGGGGAGAATGTAACCGGTCGGACTGGATTTTCTTGACCGCACAAAAAATTGCCGAATTGCGCGGCGTGGCGACCGAAACTGTTTTGCGCACGACGGCACAGAACGCCGCGGAAATTTTCGGGATTTCCGTATAAATAACCCCGCTTCAGCCGATAATAGGCTTGAAAGCGGGGTGAGTTTTCATGGAAGGTAAGAACAAAAAGAATCAGAATCAGGATATGAATCAAACCCAGAACGAGCAAAAGGACTGCGATAATAAAGCAGACGACTGCAAGTAAGCAAAATTCCAACAAAATGAGGCTGTCGCAAAAGGTGTTTTTGCACAGCCTCATTTTTCGTGCGTATCATGCACAGGGCTCTTTGTCTCGGAAAGTGGCGGACAAGTCTGCCAGACGGGATTCGAATCGCAGCCCGAAACGTTCTTCCGCGTTTGTCTTGATGGTTTCGCGCAGACAGTCAGCCGTAAAATCCACCGCCAGCCGGGTCGCGTTAGCGATTTCCCACCCGCGTACGAGCGCGGCGGTCAGCGAGGTGGTAAAGACGTCGCCGGTACCGTGAAACGCGCCCGGCAGTTTTTCGGTAAATGCCGAGAAAAAGTCTTGACCGTCAAATCCGATCGCGCCGATCGTATCATGTTCGCCCGATACGCCGGTCAGGATCGCGGTGGCGCCGGTCAAATCATACAGCCGCTCAGCCAAACGCATGGCCTGCGGTTTTTCTTTTAATGCTTCGACATAAGGTGTTTTTGTGAGCAACGCCGCTTCGGTGATGTTGGGTGTTAAAATATCGGCTGTGCGGCAAAGGCGCAACATTTCTTCGGGGAAATCTTCGTGAAAACCACAGTAAAGCCGACCGTGATCCGCCATGACCGGATCGGTCACAAACAGGGTGTTTTCATGGGATAACAGACCGATCGCCTGCAAAACCGGGTCGATTTGACGAGCTGAGCAGAGGTAACCGGTATAGATAGCGTCCATTCGCACGCCTTCGCGATTCCAATGTTTGGCGATCGGTAAAAGTTCGTCGGTCAGATCATGCAACACATTTCCGCTGAAACCGCCGGTATGCGCGGAAAAAACGGCGGTCGGCAGGGGACAGGTTTCGATCTGTGCCGCCGCGAAAATCGGTAAAGTCAGCGTTAAAGAACATTTTCCCAAACAGGAAAGATCGTTGATGGCGGCTACGCGTTTTTGCATCATAAGCAATTCCTCTTTATGAGTTTTTTGCATGGGGACAGATGTCCGCTAAGACGCAATCTTTACACCGACAGCGGCGCGCGGTGCAGACGTCCCGTCCGAACAGAACCGTCCGGTGGCAAAAATCGTTGGATTTTTCCGGATCCAGCAGTTTTCGCATCTCTTTTTCCACGGCGGCGGGATTGGTCGTCGACACCAGCCCCAAACGGTTACATAGCCGGATGAAATGCGTATCGGTCACAACGGCGGGTTTTCCGTAAATATCACCGCATACGAGGTTGGCGGTTTTTCTGCCGACCCCGGGTAATTTTACCAGTTCCTCTATTGTGTCCGGCACTTTTCCACTGTGTTGTTCCACTAAGATTTGTGAAATCGCAACCAAATCTTTGGCTTTCGTTTTATATAGACCGCAAGTTTTGATCAGTTCTTCCACCTGCGATAATTCGGCTTTCGCCATTGCCGCCGCATCGGGAAATGCGGCAAACAAAGCGGGCGTTACCATATTGACGCGTTTATCGGTGCATTGGGCGGAAAGACGGGTGGCAATCAGCAGTTGAAACGCGTCCCGCTCACGGTATTCTAAGGAACAGATGGCGTCCGGGTAGAGTTGTTCCAAACGCTCGACCGCCAAAGCGGCGCGTTCTTTTTTACGCATTGGCGTCCTCCAGTTTCAAGTCGCCCGGTTTGATGAATTTTGCTTTCCGCATGGCTTCGGAAACCGCCAAACAAATGACGGCGGGCAGGATAAACTGCATCACGGCAATTTCGATCAGCGTGATGACCGGCGTTGTGCCGGCGGCGGTCATGCTTTCATAGGACATGAACTGCCCGACCAGACCCGCCGATCCCATGCCGGAGCCGACCGGATTGCTGACCATTTTGAGAACCGCCGAGGAAACAGGTCCCAACACGGCGCTGGCGGCAATCGAAGGGATCCAAATCAGCGGATTGCGTACGATATTGGGAATTTGAAGCATGGACGTGCCGACGCCCTGGGCGATCAGCCCGCCGATTTTGTTTTCCCGATAACTGATGACGGCAAAACCGACCATATTACAGCAGCAACCGATGGTAGCCGCGCCGGCCGCCAAACCGGTAAGGCCCATGGAGATGCCGATGGCGGCAGAGGAAATCGGAAGGGTCAGCAAGATGCCCATCACCACCGATACCACGATCCCGCCGAGAATGGGGCTGTTCTCCACGTTGATATTGACAAGGGTTCCGACCCACTTCATCGCGGCGGAAATATACGGACCGACAAAATAGCCTGCCGCGGCGCCGGCCAAAATACAGCAAATGGGGGTGACAATAATATCTACTTTGGTTTTTCCCGCGACCAAAGCGCCGATCTCCACCGCTACATACGCCGCGATAAACGCTCCGAGCGGTTCGCCGGGAGAAGCGATTTTAAACGCTTCGTTCGCTATATTGGGAAACGCGCCGATCATGCCGGCAACAGCGGCGGCAACAGCGGTCAGCGGCGTGGATTTGAGTTTGCAGGCGACGCCGACGCCGATTCCCGCGCCGGTCAGCGTTTTGGCAACGTTGCCCATGGCGGTCAGGTATTCTCCCACAAGATTTCCGCCGACCAGTTTTCCGATTTGGCAAATGATCGTTCCGATAATCAGGGTCGAAAACAATCCGTAAGCCATGCCGGATAAACCGTCAATAAACAGCCGATTTAAGTATTTTTTCATGAGTAGATCCCTTCTTCAAAAGATTTTGAAAAATATGTTTTCTTGTATTATACATAATTTTACCTGTCTTGACAATACTTTTCTCCAGTCTTTCGGGTTCTTTGGAGGATTTTAGAAGATTTTTTTGATTTTCTTTGTAAAAGCCGGTAATTTTTTATCGGTTTCTGAAAAATGCGGGAAAATCAAAAGAAAATCTTGACAACACGCGACGGGAATTATATAATGATTGGTAGCGATCGGGGTGGAAGTATGATTGTTGATCTGAAACGAATTTTTGTGGAAGAAAATGCTTCTTTGCCGATCACCTACGCGTTTGATATGCACGACGTGGAGTTTGCGGGTGCTTTTCCACTGAGCAAGCCCGTAACTTTTGACGGTGTGGTTTCAAACAAGGCCGATCTGGTGGAGTTGAAGGCTGTGATTATGTATACAGTCACCGCTCCGTGCGATCGTTGCGGTGTGATGACGGAACACCTTTGCACGGTCAAGGTCGACAAAGTGCTTGCCGTTTCAGTCCAAAGTGAAGAGAATGATCATATTCTCCTCACACCGGATAGGATGCTCGATTTGGATGAATTCATCTATTCGGAAGTGGTTGTCAGTTTTCCTTCCAAGCATTTGTGCCGGGAGGATTGCCGGGGTCTTTGCCCACAGTGCGGGCGGAACCTCAACGAAGGCGACTGTGACTGCCCGAAAACGGAAATCGACCCGAGACTGTCGGCGTTGGCTGAATTGTTAACAGGAGAATAGCGATCATTAAAGGAGGTGCCGGACATGGCAGTACCGAAGAGAAAAACGTCCAAAGCAAGACGTGACAAAAGAAGAAGCAATGTGTGGAAGTTAAGTGCACCGACGTTGGTTCGTTGCGCGAACTGCGGTGAATACAAGCGCCCGCACAGACTTTGTTCTGCCTGCGGTCACTATAACGGCCGCGAGGTCGTGAAGGTCGGCGAGTAATGCCTGCCGCGTTGTTGTATGAATAGCAGAGGAGGAACTTCCCCCTCTGCTTTTTGTTCATGGTTGCTAACTTACTGACAGTAAGACTTGTTTTGAAAAAAGGAGGGAAAGAACGTCATGTCCGTGACGGTCAGTGCAGTCGAGCCGCGCAGTTTTGCCGACCGCGCGGGGATCAAAAGCGGGGATACTTTACTCGCGCTCAACTCTCACGCCATCATGGATGTTCTGGATTACCGTTTTTATCAAAACAACCGGGTTGTCAAAGTGGAATGGCTGAACGCTCGGGGAAAACGGAAGAAAGCCAAAATCAAAAAACCCGAAACCGACGAATTGGGGTTGGAATTTGAAACGTATTTGATGGATCAAAAACATTCCTGCCGCAACAAATGCGTTTTTTGCTTTATTGATCAGTTGCCGAAAGGTCTTCGGGAGAGTTTATATTTTAAAGATGACGATTCCCGTTTGTCCTTTTTATTCGGCAATTATATCACCCTGACCAACATTACCGAACATGAGGTGGAACGGATCCTTCATATGCACATCAGCCCCGTCAATATTTCAGTTCACACCACCAATCCCGAATTGCGGGTAAAAATGATGGCGAACCCCCACGCGGGCGAAGTGCTGGGATTACTCGACCGCTTTGATCATGCGGGAATCCGCATGAATTGCCAGTTGGTTCTTTGCCCCGGCTATAACGACGGCGAAGAACTGGAGCGAACCCTTTCGGATCTAACGGCGCTTTCCCATGTGGATTGTATCGCGGCGGTGCCGGTGGGGCTGACTCGCTATCGGGAAGGTTTGGCGCCTTTGGAACCGTTCAACAAAGAAACGGCGGGCGCGGTACTGGACATCATAGATCGCTGGGGCGAAAAATGTTTGGCGGCGGACGGTCGGCGGCGTGTTTTCGGCGCGGATGAATTCTATCTGCTGGCAGAACGGGAAATCCCGGACCCTGCGTTTTATGAAGACTTTTTGCAGTTGGAAAACGGCGTGGGACTTTGGTCGCTTTTAAAGAGCGAGGCGGAGGAAGCCGTTCGGGAATGCAATGCGGTATTACCTGCACCCCGTCGGGTCTCCTTAGCGACCGGCGAGGCGGCGGCTCCGCTCTTGCGGGATATTGCACGTCTTTGTGAAAAAAAATGGAAAACGCTGACCTGTCAGGTGTATCCAATCAAAAATAATTTTTTCGGGGGACACATTACCGTTTCAGGACTGGTGACGGGTACCGATCTTATCGAACAACTGGGAGATGCCGATCTGGGGGAGGAATTGCTCATTCCTTCCTGTATGCTGCGATCGGAAGGCGATTTGTTTTTGGACGATGTTTCTTTGCAAGAAGTCTGTGAAAAACTTTCCGTTCCCGTTTGCACCACCGAAAACGACGGCTATGATTTACTGAACAAAATCTTGGGAATTGAGGGATAAACATGCAGGAATTCAAGTATGATACGCAACTGTTGATCGAAGGGGAACAGTTGGATGAAGACGCGATCAACGATTACTTTTTAGAACATTTTCAAGGCGACTGCCTGCTCGCGGTAGGCGATGAACATTTGATCAAGATCCATTTTCATACCAATGAACCGTGGGAAGTGCTTGCATACTGTGCCACGTTAGGGGAAATCTTTGATATTGTGGTCGAGGATATGGACCGTCAGTCGCGCGGTTTAAAAGGATAAAAACCGAAAACCGGGATGTGGGGAGTGAAAAAAATGGCAAAGCCGATCGTGGCGATCGTGGGACGTCCGAATGTGGGAAAATCCACGTTGTTCAATAAACTGATCGGGCGGCGACTTTCGATTGTGGACGATACGCCGGGTGTTACAAGGGATCGCATTTACAGCGATGCGGAATGGCAGGGTCGTCAGTTTATGATGGTGGATACCGGCGGTATCGAGCCGTCCGGAGGCGACGTGTTGTTAGAGGGTATGCGCGCGCAGGCGCAACTCGCCATCGAGACGGCTTCGGTCATCATCTTCGTAACCGATTTAATTTCCGGCGTGACGGCGACCGACGCGGAAATTGCCGCCATGCTGCAAAAAAGCGGAAAACCGGTGGTTTTATGCGTCAACAAATGCGACCGTGTAGGAGATACACCGCCGGAGTTTTATGAGTTTTACAATCTCGGTATCGGGGATCCGATCGCGGTTTCTTCGGTACACGGTCACGGCACCGGTGATTTACTGGACGCGGTCTTTGCGCATATTCCCGCCGCGGCGTTTGAAGAAGATGACGAAGATACGATCCAGGTGGCGGTCATCGGCAAACCGAACGCGGGAAAATCTTCTTTGATCAACCGTATCGCGGGGGAGGAACGTTCCCTGGTTTCGGATATCGCGGGAACGACCCGTGACGCGATCGATACCCGACTTGAGCGGGACGGCGTGCGGTATACGTTTATTGATACCGCCGGTCTTCGCCGCAAAAACCGTGTGGAGGATGCGATTGAAAAATACAGTGTGATCCGGGCGAAAATGGCCATTGAACGAGCCGACGTTTGCGTGATCATGATCGACGGCAAAGAAGGCTTTACCGAACAGGATTCCAAAGTCGCGGGACTGGCGGTAGAATCGGGGAAAGCCTGTATTTTGGCGGTGAATAAATGGGACATCGTCGAAAAAGACGGCAAAACCATGGACAGCACCCGCAAATCGCTGATGAAGGATTTTTCGTTTATGCCTTATGCGCCGATTTTGTTTATATCGGCAAAAACAGGGCAGCGGATCGACCGCTTGTTTGAATTGATCCGTTATGTGCATGATCAGAATACCATGCGGATCGCGACCGGGATGCTCAACGACCTTTTAGCGGACGCGACCGCCCGGGTACAGCCGCCAAGCGATAAAGGCAAACGGTTAAAAATTTATTATATGACGCAGGCTTCGACCAAACCGCCGACCTTTGTGTGTTTTTGCAACAAAGCGGAATTGTTCCACTTTTCTTATCAGCGGTATTTGGAAAACCAGATCCGTTCGACCTTTGGGCTCGAAGGGACGCCGGTACGGTTTGTGATCCGGGAACGCGGCGAAAAATAAAGAAGGGAATGATCGAAATGATGGTTGCCGTTTTTGGCACGGTCATCGCGGCATATCTGATCGGCAGTATCAATTTTGCCGTCATTTTTTCCAAGAAGTTTATGAAAAAGGATATTCGGGAACTGGGCAGCGGCAATGCCGGGTCGACCAATATGCTGCGCTCGGTCGGTGTTGTGCCGGGACTGCTTACCTTTATTTGTGACGCGCTCAAGGGCGCAGTGGCCTGCGGACTTGGGAAAGCGGTGTTTTCGTATTATGCGCAGACGGCTGACAGCGTGTGGATTTTGCCGCTCACCGGCGCGTATCTTTGCGGGATCGCCTGCATACTCGGACACGTTTATCCTGCTTTCTTCGGGTTCAAAGGCGGAAAGGGCGTAGCGACCAGCGTGGGGATCTATGCGATCTGCTGTCCTCCCGCGATCGTGATCGGGCTGTTGTTCTTTACAGTGGTGGTGTTTTTGACGCGGTATGTTTCACTCGGTTCGATACTGGCCGCGGTTTTAGTGGTTTCTCTTTCCTTGTTTTTGTACCGCGGGGAGGGGTTTTTCCCGTTGTGCGCGGCTTGCAGTTTGGCAATGGGACTGCTGATCATCGTTAAGCACCGGGGGAATATGGTGCGACTGTTCAACCATACAGAGAGTAAATTCACGATCAGGAGGTCGTAATCATGGCAAAAGTAACTGTTTTAGGTGCAGGTGGTTGGGGAATGGCGTTGGCTAAAACCGCCTTTGAATCGGGAAACACCGTTACGATTTGGACTCCTTTTGAACAAGAGGCGGCGCAACTTATCAAAACGCGGGGCAATGAAAAACTGCTCAGCGGGGTAACCTTACCTTCGGAAATCGGCGTCACCACCGATCTTTCCTGCGCTACCGGGTCGGACGTCACCATTTTGGCAACGCCTTCTACCGCCATCCGCGAAACGGCGGCAAAACTTTCTTTACAGCGGGATTTCGGGATCGTTGTCAACGTTGCAAAGGGAATCGAAAAAGATTCGCTTTTACGTCTTTCCCAAGTCATTCAGGAAGAGATCCCGCAAGCGCGCGTGGTCGTGCTGTCCGGACCCTCCCATGCGGAGGAGGTTGCCCGCGGGATCCCCACATCGGTGGTATCGGCGTCCAATTCACTGCTTTGCGCGCAGATTGTGCAAGATATTTTATCGGGCAAAAACTTTCGTATTTACACCTCCGGCGATTTGGTGGGGGTTGAACTGGGTGGCGCGCTGAAAAACATCATCGCCATTGCCGCCGGATTTTGCGACGGTTTGGGACTTGGGGACAATACCAAAGCCGCTCTGATCACCAGAGGACTTGCGGAAATGGCGCGTCTCGGTATCGTGCTTGGCGCAAAAGAGATCACTTTTGCAGGGTTGACCGGTGTTGGCGATCTGGTGGTCACGTGTATGTCCCGCCACAGCCGCAACAACCGTTTTGGCCGTAAGGTCGGGGAGGGCGTACCGGTTTTGCAGGCGCTCGAAGAAGTCGGCACGGTAGAGGGCTATTACGCCGCCGCTACGGCGTATCAGTTGTCGGAAAAATACAGAATTGAAATGCCTATTATCAGGGAATGTTATCAGGTCCTCTATCATGGCAAGGACGTCAAACAGGTCGTCAACGATTTAATGAAACGTCCCAAACGAAGCGAGCATTAGGAGAAGGTACGCATGGACCCGAAAAACGTTAAAGCGTCTTGGAAAGGTTTCTTTTGGTTCCTGTTCTTTCTGTATGTGGCGCTCCTGCTGTATTTTACGCTGCTGGGCGACAGTATGGGAAGAAATATTACCAATATTTTGAATTGGAATTGGCAGGCTTTTGTCCGCTATTGGCGGCAGAGCGTGAACCTGATCCCATTTGCCACCATTCGGCTGTTTATGCGCGCGTATCGAAACGGCACGCTGCCCTTCTGGCCGATCGTGTCGAACCTTCTGGGGAATTTTATGATTTTAATGCCGGTTCCGTTCTTTTTAACGGGTTTATTCCGCCGATGGAAAAGCGGCAAGAAAATTCTGGTCACGCTGATCGGTATATCGCTTTTGATCGAGGTTTTGCAATTCGTGTTTCTGACCGGCTCTTGCGATGTGGATGATCTGCTTTTGAATGTAGCGGGCGGGATGACCGCTTATTTGATTTGGAACCGCCTGAAAAAGAAAGGGATCATAAAAAAATGAGGCCAAAAAGGAAAAACATTTCTTTTTTATGGATTTTACTCGCCGCCTGCCTTTGGGGTACGGCGGGTCTCTTTGTGCGAACGGCAAAAAGTTTTTCTCTTTCGGAAATGCAGTTGGTGCTTTTGCGCGCCTTGTTTTCCTGCCTGGTGATCGCGCTGATCCTCCTGGTAAAAGACCGTTCGTTGTTCTGTGTGAAGGTCAAAGACCTTTGGCTTTTTGCCGGCGCCGGGATTTTCAGCATTGTACTTTTTAATTTCTGTTACTATAAAACCATGGCGCTGACGTCCCTTTCGGTGGCGGCGGTGCTTCTTTATACCGCGCCGTTTTTTGTGGTGATCCTGTCTGTGTTTCTGTTTCGTGAAAAACTGACCCTGCGAAAATGCGGCGCTTGCATGACGGCTTTTCTCGGTTGTTGCCTGGTGACAGGGGTGTTTTCGACCGATACCGCCATCGGGTCGAAAGCCATCCTGTTCGGAATTTTGACCGGGTTCGGGTACTCGTTGTACACGATTTTCGGCCGTTTGTTATTGGATCGAAAGTATTCGATTTGGACCATTACCTTCTATACCTTTGTGTTTGCGTTCTGCGGGTGTCTGCCGTTTGTTGATCCGGTCAAAACGGTCGTCTTAGCGGTATCTTCCGGCGCGGTTTTTTTGAACACCGCGCTGATGGCGCTTTTGAATACGGTATTTCCTTACTTATTGTATACGGTAGGACTGCGGGGTGTTTCCCCCTCGACCGCGCCGATTATCGCCATGGCTGAACCGGTGGTGGCGACCCTTGTCGGTGCGTTGTGTTTTCACGAGACGATCACACTCGCGGGCGCTGCGGGAATTGGTTTGGTGATCGCTTCGGTCGCCATTTTAAACGGAAGGAGAGAACAACAGCATGGATCAAGTGACCGTGACGGCCTGTGCGAAAATTAACTTAGGGTTGTCGATCCCCGGCAAACGGGCGGACGGGTATCATGAAATCGATACCGTCATGCAATCGGTGGATTTGGCGGATCGGCTGGAAATCCAAAAAAGCGGGGAACGGCGTGTGTATTGTCCCGGCATTGCGCAAGAAGAAAATCTGGCGTTTCGTGCCATGCGGGTTTTTTTGCGCGAAAGCGGGTTGTCGGACGGAGCGGTCATTCGTCTTTCCAAACGGATCCCTCTTGCCGCGGGTCTGGGCGGCGGAAGCGCCGACGCGGCGGCGGTTTTATGCGGGTTGGATCGATTGTATGAAACGCACGCGTCCGCGGAAGATCTGTCTGCCATGGCGGCAGGACTGGGTGCGGACGTTCCCTTCTTTCTGTCGGGCGGGACGGCGCGCGCGCGCGGTTTCGGGGAACAACTGACTGCGTTACCGCCGTTATGTGAAGTCTGGTTTTTGTTGTTTGGCGGCGGTCAAAAGCCTTCAACGGCGGAAATGTATCGCCGGTTGGACGGGATCTTTTATCCGAAACCGTCCATGGAAACCGTTTTGCAGGCATTATCACAAAAAGATTTTACGGTTTTAAACGGTTCGGGGAGCAATTCTTTTTCTCCTTTTTGGCCGCAAGGCGCGGCGGAGGAACTGGCTAGATCGCTCGTCGGCAGCGTCAGATGTGTATAAGAGACAGGGCCTACGCGGGTAGCGGTCTTTCGACAAAAAGACCTTGCCGAAACCGCGCAAAAAAGATTATCAGAGGAAAACGTACCCTGTTTTTTGGCAAAACCAACCCCCTGCGCGCTGTTTTTTGAATAAAATCGTTTCCTCCTGTCAATGCTCTTGTTGAACAAGAGAAAGGGAGATTTTTATGAAACGAGTTTACTTTTCGGGAAATGCCCTTCAGTGGGCGGTGTTGTGCGGACTTCTGTGTGCGATCGCGGTTTCTTTCGCACGGTTTGAAGCCGCTTGTGACGATTTGCGCGCCAATGTTTTGCGATTACATATTATCGCAAACTCAGACAGCGCCGCCGATCAAGCCGTCAAACTGGCGGTCAGGGATCGCATTTTGGAGGAGACCGGGGATCTTTTTGAAGGACAATCCGATTTGGAAGGAGCGCAAGCGGCCGTCTGCCGAAATCTTGCGAGCATTGAAGAGACCGCACGTCAGACACTGCGGGAAAACGGTTTTGACTATAACGTTTCAGCCGAGATCGGAAACAGTTTTTTTGAAACACGGGAGTACGACACGTTTACCCTGCCTGCCGGCACCTATCGCTCGCTGATCATCCGGCTTGGAAAAGCGGAAGGGAAAAACTGGTGGTGCGTGGTGTTTCCCGCCATTTGCCTACCCGCCGCGTCGGACGCCAGCCTGTCAGACTGTGTCGAACCCTCCAGCGCCGCCGTTGCGGAACATCCTTCCCGGTATGTCGTACGGTTCAAGACGGTGGAACTTTACGAGGATTTTAAAAAAATTTTTCAAAGATGAAGAAAAATGCTTGCAATTTGTCAGAAGGTGTGTTAAAATTCTTTTGTTACGAATATGAAAGGGGTGACAAACATGAAGGAAGGTATTCATCCGCAATACGAAAAGGTAACCGTGAAATGCGCGTGCGGTGCGGAATTCGAAACACGCTCTACAAAAAAGGATATCCGTTTGGATATTTGTTCTAAATGTCATCCGTTTTTTACCGGTAAGCAAAAATTGGTAGACACCGGCGGGCGCGTGGATCGCTTCAAAAAGCGTTTCGGTATCGAAAATTAAACCTTTATACCGCGGTTGCCTTTGGCAGCCGCGGTTTTTTAGAATAGAAAACGGGGATGGATATGGAAGAATACATCACGGTTTCAGGTCAATCTACGGGAGAATACAGTGAAAAGCACTCGCGCTTTTTGGCGGCGCTTTTTCCTTGTGAAACCGAAGAACAGGCGGCGGAGATCCTTTCACAGATTCGTTCGGAGCGGTGGGACGCACGTCACCACTGTTATGCATATTGTGTGAACGGCGGTGCGGTCAAACGCTTTTCGGATGACGGCGAACCGCACGGCACAGCCGGGAAACCAATTTTGGAAGTTGTGGAAGCCGGCGGTTTTACGAATGTTCTGTTGGTGGTAACGCGTTATTTTGGCGGCGTTTTGTTGGGGACCGGGGGGCTTGTCCGGGCGTATACCGCGGCGGCAAAAGAAGCGGTCGCGGCGGCAAAACCGGTCAAAATGACCTTGTGTCGGGTGTACAACACCGTTTGTTCCTATGCCGACCATGAAAAACTTGCCAAACTGATTACCCAAGCGGGGGGACAAGTGGAAAATACCGAATTTGGCGGAGAAGTGACCCTGACTTATCATTTTGAGGTCAAATGTTGCGCCGCCTTTGAAGAACAACTGAAAGAGGCGTTTTCGGCGCGGCTGACCGCCGAAAAAAAGGAAGAATGTCTGAACGCTGTGGAGGAATCATGAAAAAGAAGAATAAATTCATCATCGGAATGCTCGTCGGTGTGGTTCTGCTGTCGGTTGTTTCGCTTTTGCCGAACGCGTGGATGGTGTCGACCTATTCAAAAAAGGTGTTGACTCTTGACGAGGGAAAACAGCAACACGCCGACTGCGCGTTGATTTTAGGCGCCGGGGTGCGAAACAGCAAACCGACCCCGATGCTTCGTGATCGGCTGTTGACCGGGATCGCCCTGTATCAAAGCGGCGCGGTCGATAAACTCTTGATGAGCGGCGATCACGGCCGGGAGGAATATGACGAAGTCGGGATCATGAAAGACTTTGCGGTCGAACAAGGCGTTCCGGACAGCGATATTTTTATGGATCACGCGGGTTTTTCCACCTACGAATCGGTATATCGCGCCAAAGAAATCTTTGAAGCGAACGATGTGATCATCGTCACGCAGACCTATCATCTTTACCGCGCTTTGTATGACGCGGACAAACTGGACGTTTCCGCGGTTGGCGTTTCGGCCGATTTGCAGAGTTATTACGGTCAATTCAAACGGGATGTGCGGGAAATCCTCGCACGGGATAAAGATTTCTTTTGGTGTCTTTGGAAACCGAAACCGACGTATTTGGGTGAGAAGATTCCGGTCAGCGGTGACGGCAACCAAACCAACGATAATTAAAAAAAGGATTTTTTGAATTTTTATCGAATAAAGTCAATAAGGGAAGATGAAAAGGGAAGGACGTGAACCGGGTGGACAGTGTCAGAGTGATCACCGAACAAAACGAGAGGCTTTTTTGCTCGCCGCACGCGGCATTGGCCGCCGAGTCCCGCGGCCGCAAGACGCCGGAAACGGAATGTGAACTGCGTACCTGTTATCAGCGGGATCGGGATCGCGTCATCCATTGTAAAGCGTTCCGCCGTTTAAAACACAAGACGCAGGTGTTCTTGTCCCCGGAATCCGACCATTACAGGACGCGTCTGACCCATACGCTGGAAGTCGCGCAGATCGCGCGCACGGTCGCGCGCGCGCTCCGCTTGAATGAAGATCTGACCGAGGCGATCGCTTTGGCGCATGATTTGGGTCATACCCCTTTCGGCCATGCGGGCGAACGGGCGCTGGCAAAACTCTCTCCGGTGGGATTTACCCACTACGAACAAAGCGTACGGGTTTGTGAAGTCTTGGAAAAAAGCGGGCAAGGGCTCAATTTGACCGCCGAAGTATTGGACGGTGTGCTTCACCATACCTGCGGCGAACAGCCGCACACCTGGGAAGGGCAGGTGGTTCGTCTGTCCGACCGGGTGGCGTATATCAATCACGATATTGACGACGCCATCCGCGCGGGCGTGATCTGCGAAGAGGATCTGCCGCGGGATATCGTGGAAGCCCTCGGCGCGACCAAGAGCCGCCGGATCCATTCTTTGGTCACGGCCATCGTGGAAAACAGCGGGGAAACCCTGGGTATGGATCCGCAAACCGAAGAACTTTTTAACCGTCTGCATCGCTTTTTGTTTGACAGCGTGTACACCAATCACGCCGCCAAATTTGAAGAAACCAAGGTGGCGGGCATTATGGAAGGTCTATTTGACTATTTTGTCCGCAATCCCGAAAAGTTGTCTTTGGAGTATCTTCAAATCGCCGAGAAAGAGGGAAAAGAACGCGCGATCATCGATTATATCGCCGGCATGACGGATCATTACGCGATCACGACCTATTCCGATGTTTATATACCCAAGGCGTGGTCGATTTAAGGAGGTGTGCGTTTGCGTATCCCTGACGAAATTATTCAGGAAATCAAATCTCGATTTGATATTGAAGAGGTCATTTCTCCTTATGTCCAGTTAAAGCGCCGGGGGAAAAATTTGGTGGGGCTTTGTCCGTTTCACAGCGAAAAAACGCCTTCCTTTACGGTGTATCCCGAAAACGGATCCTTTTATTGCTTTGGATGTCATGTCGGCGGCGATGTTTTTACCTTTACGGGGTTGATCGAGAATCTCGATTATGTGGAATCGGTCAAATACCTGGCGGAGCGGTCGGGGATTACCCTTCCGCAAGACGGCTATGACGATTCCATGCAACGGTTGCGAAACCGCATTTACGATATCAACCGCGACACTGCGCGTTTCTTTCATCAAACGCTCATGCAGGAAAACGGGAAATGGGCGTTGGATTATCTGCGCGGGCGAGGACTGACCATGGCGACCATCAAGCATTTCGGCCTTGGCGCCGCTCCCGATTCGTGGGACGCGCTTTATTCTCATCTGCGCGGTCTCGGTTATACTGATTCCGAATTGCTGACCGCCAATGTGGTCGGTAAAAACAAGTTCAATAAACCGTATGACCGCTTCCGCAAACGGGTGATGTTTCCGATCATCAACATTCGGGGCAATATCATCGGCTTCAGCGGTCGCGCCATGCCGGGGGAGGACAAACAGGGAGGAAAGTATGTGAATACCTCCGATACCCCGGTGTATAAAAAAAGCGCGAACTTGTTTGGTATGAATTTTGCCAAGAATCACTGCGCTGAACAGATGATACTGGTGGAGGGGAACATGGACGTCATCACCCTGCATCAGGCGGGTTTTCCCAATACGGTGGCGCCGCTCGGCACTGCTTTTACCGCGGAACAGGCCAATCTGTTGGCACGGTATACCAAAGAGATCGTTTTGACGATGGACGCTGACGCCGCCGGGCAAAAAGCGGTTCGGCGCGCGGCGGAACTGCTTGCCGGAACCGGTCTTTCCACACGGGTGGTGGTCATTCCCGACGGAAAAGACCCGGACGAATATATGAAGAAAAACGGTGCAGAGCGGTTTGGTGCGTTGCTCAAAGGTGCGGTCAGCGATATGGAATACAAATTGCTTTCCGCTGCCGAAGGATTGGATCTCCAAACCGACGACGGAAAACTGAAATACTTGTCGGCGGCGGCAAAAATCGTGGCGGAAACGGACGACGTCATGGCGCGGGATCTGTATATCGGTCGCCTTTGTGAACAGTATGGCGTTTCCCGTACGGCGTTGACCGCCAAAGTCGATGAGATCCGCAAGAAAACGGTTCGAACCCGTCAAAAAAAGGAAATCTCCGACCTTTTACGCCCGAAAACCGTCCGAAACGACGTCAATCCCGAACGGCGGCGTTCTCCGAAAGGCACGTCGGCGGAGGAAACATTGTTGACGGTATTGTTGAAAAATCCGGATTTTGTGACAGAGACGGCGGAGCAACTTCCGCCTGAAAAATGGATCACGGCGCTGAACCGGCGTATTTATGAAAGGATCCTGTCCGCACAGCAAGAAGGCAGGACGCTGGATCTTTCGGTCTTTGCCGATATGCTGTTACCCGCCGAGATGGGATATTTGGTGGCTTTGCAAAACAGCGAAAAAGCGCGTCAAAACCCGAAAGCAGTATTAAAAGATTGTATCAGGGTAATATTAGAAGAGGACATGATGATGGAAGCGGTCGACAGCAGGGAAAAAACGCCCGAAGATTGGGCGGCTGAACTGCAGAACATCATTCATCAAAAAACGAAGGGAAAATAAAGATGGAAAAGAAGAAGAAAACAACGGAACCGCAAACCGCCTCCGAACCGGAAGTTTTGGAAGAGGAAAAGGACGAAAGCATCGACGACATCGAAAACGCGCCGGATGATCCGGAAGAGTTGTTTTCCGAACCGCCGACGTTGGATCTGAATTATGACGAAGAACCGACGGAAGACGAATTAAAACTCGAAGAAATGAATATTGACCGCCTGAACGAGGACATGAATTTTGAAAACATGAATCTCGACGATCCGGTCAAAGTTTATCTGCGTGAAATCGGGCGTGTTCCGCTCCTTACTTCGCAGGAGGAAGTGGAATTGGCCGTTCGCATTGCCGAGGGGGACCAAGCCGCGAAACAGCGCCTGACCGAGGCCAATTTACGACTGGTGGTCAGCATTGCCAAAAAATATGTCGGCAGAGGCATGTACTTTTTGGATCTGATCCAGGAAGGAAACGTCGGGTTGATCAAAGCGGTGGATAAGTTTGATCACGAAAAAGGCTTTAAGTTTTCGACTTACGCCACTTGGTGGATCCGGCAGGCCATTACCCGCGCAATCGCAGATCAGGCACGGACGATTCGGATCCCGGTGCATATGGTGGAGACCATCAACCGTTTGAAAAAGGTGCAAAGTCAGCTGCTGCATGAAAACGGCTATGAACCGAGCGAAGAACTGATCGCGGACAAGATGGAACTGCCGGTCGAGCGCGTGCGGGAGATCATGCGTGTCGCGCAGGAACCGGTGTCGATGGAAACGCCGATCGGTCCTGAAGAGGATTCCCGTCTGATGGATTTCATTCGTGATGAAGACGCACTGGCACCGGATGAAGCGGCGCTCAAGACCATCACCAACGAAGATATCGACGGCGTTTTAAAAACGCTGACTCCACGGGAGGAATCGGTGATCCGCCTGCGTTTCGGCTTAAAGGACGGACGTTGTCATACGCTGGAAGAGGTCGGGATGGAGTTTAACGTGACGAGGGAGCGGATCCGTCAGATCGAAGCCAAAGCGTTGCGCAAATTGCGCCATCCGGTCAGAAGTAACAAATTTAAGGACAGGTAATGAATAAAACGGGTTCTTTTCTCATATATAACAGAAGGGAAGTACCGGAGGTGAATGATGTTGAATATTGATCAGGATATGAAAATCGCGGGTGACAAGCCTTCTAAGGACATCAAAAACCGCGCCGGTGAAAAAGGCGAACAGAGGGAACTCTCCAAGGAACAGATCAAAGCCGCCGGGGAAGTTGGAAAAACGGTGGCGCGGCAGTTTCTTGCCGACGCCGCAAAGGATCTTCCGCCGGGAGAAAACGAAGATCCGGCGATGATGCTCCAACGTCGTTTGTTGCTGTCGTTTGCCGCTACGGTGGGATTTGAGCAGTATTGCGGCGACGACGCGCTTGCGGGGATCGCACAAAAAAGTTTTTTGGATACCGTGAAAACAGAAGATGCTCAGTTGTACCGCTCTTCGGCGGATACCGGCGCTTTTTCCTTTTACTATCTGGCGTATCGCCGTGGTAGCGAGATCGATCGCCGGATGGGGCAGACCTTTGCCATGCTTTGCTCGCATGACGGGGATCCCGTTTATCAGGAGTTGGGCGAGGCGCTTTATTGCTGGTTCTTATCGGTAGTCAGAAAAGCGGCGATCACCGGAGGTTTAACAAAATAAGATTTCACACTGTCACCCTTTCGCTCATACCATGGAGCGGAGGGTGATTTTTCATGCCGATTATTTATTTAAGTCCGTCCACGCAGGAGTTTAACCCCTATAATGGCGGCGGAACGGAAGAACAGTATATGAATTTGATCGCGGACGCCATGGAACCGTATTTGACCGCCAGCGGGATCCGCTTTTCGCGCAATACGCCGGAGATGACAGCCGCCTCGTCGATCCGTGCTTCCAACAGCGGTTGGTACGATTTTCATTTGGCGCTTCATTCCAACGCCTCCCCAACGGGAGACGGCAGTTTGCGGGGCAGTGACGTGTATTATTATCCGTCCAGTGTAAAAGGAAAAACCTTCGCCCATATTGCCGCGGCGAATTTGCGTTTGATTTATCCGCTGCCCGAAAAAGTACGGGCGGTGCCGACGACCACAATCGGCGAAGTAAGCAAAACAAAAGCGCCGGCGTCTTTGATCGAAATCGCCTATCACGATAACCGTCAAGACGCCGATTGGATCCGTGCGAATATTGATGTGATCGCCCAAAATTTGGTATTGTCACTGACGGAGTATTTCGGAATTCCGTTCAATACGCCCGAACCGATTCGCACCGCCACGGTTGCCACGGCAGGCTCACCGCTCAACATTCGGTATTTGCCGAGCCTTTCTTCGGCGGTCATCGGGAAAATTCCGAACGGCACGGAAGTCACGGTGTTTGCACAAAAACCGGAATGGCTTTTGGTCGGGTATGGCGATCAGACCGGGTATGTCAGCCGTCGGTATATACAGTTTTAAAGAAAAAGCGGTTTTCTGTTCGGGAAAATCGCTTTTTTCATGAAAAGACTTGACAAACGGTATCGGACGTGCTAACATATGAATAACAATTCATATGAATGGAGATTGAAACGATGAGCGTACCAAAGCACGATCACCAAGCGATCCTCGAAATGCTCCGGCAGGAAATGCCGAAAGAAGAAATGCTTTGCGACCTTGCCGATTTGTTTAAGTTGTTTGGAGACACCACCCGCATGCGGATTTTGTTTTCGTTGTTTGAATCGGAACTCTGCGTGTGTGCCATTGCGGAACTTCTGCATATGACGCAATCGGCGATTTCGCATCAGTTAAAGGTCTTGAAAAAGGGAAAACTGATCGATTGCCGCCGCGCAGGGAAGACGATGATATATTTTTTGGCGGATGAGCATGTACGAACCATCATCGGGCAAGGGTTTGAACATTTGATGGAGGAAAAGGAGGCATAATCCGATGAAAAAAGTATTCTTGATGGAGGATTTGGATTGCGCACACTGCGCTTCCAAAATGGCGGAGGAGATCCGTAAGATCGAGGGTGTGCAAGCGGCTGAGATCAACTTTTTCACACAAAAACTGACCCTTGAAGCAGAGGAAGAGGCGTTTGAGGGAATTTTGAAAAAAGCGGTAAAAGTTTGCAAACGCATCGAACCGGACTGCCGCATCCGATTTTAAGGGAGAAGACCATGAGCCGAAAACAAAGAAAAACCCTGATACGTATTCTTGTAGCCGCTTTGTTGGTACTGGCGGTTTCTGTTTGGTCGCCCGAAAACAGGTGGCTGTGCCTGGTGGCGGTTTTGATCCCTTATAGCGTAGCGGGTTGGGACGTGGTATGGTCGGCTTTTCGAAACATCCTGCGCGGGCGCGTGTTGGATGAGCGATTTTTGATGACGGTCGCGACCGTCGGCGCGTTCGCACTCGGAGAATACCGGGAAGCGGTAGCGGTCATGCTGTTTTATCAAATCGGGGAATGGTTTCAAAGTTTGGCAGTGGGAAAAAGCCGTCGGAATATTGCGGAGTTGATGGCGATTCGTCCCGAAACCGCCGTGGTGTTGCGGAACGGAGAGGAAATCACGGTTTCCCCGGAGGAAGTGGAAATCGGAGAACGGTTTTTGGTGCGGCCGGGAGAAAAGATCCCGCTGGACGGCGTGATCGTTGAGGGACATACGACCGTGGATACCGCGGCGCTCACCGGAGAAAGCCTTCCGCGTGAGATGGCGGAGGGTGACCGTGTGATCAGCGGTTCGGTAAACGGTCACGGCGTGATCACCGTGCAGGCGGAAAGTGTATTTGCCGACAGCACCGTATCCAAAATTCTGGATTTGGTGGAAAACGCTTCCGCGCGCAAAGCGCGATCCGAACAATTTATTACCCGGTTTGCCAAAGTGTATACACCTTGCGTAGTCGGTGGCGCGTTGTTGTTGGCGGTGTTGCCGCCTTTGTTTGTGGGAAATTTTGCAGGCTGGATCCATCGCGCCTTGATTTTTTTGGTGGTTTCCTGCCCTTGTGCGTTGGTCATTTCGGTGCCGCTTTCCTTTTTCGGGGGGATCGGCGGCGCTTCCCAAAAAGGGATTTTGTTCAAAGGCTCGCAAGCATTGGAGCGGTTGGCAAAGACGGACGTCATAATTTTTGATAAAACCGGAACGCTGACCAAAGGCAATTTCCGGGTCACGGCGATCCATCCTGAGACGGTCAGCGAGCAGACTCTTTTGGAAATCGCGGCGGCGGCGGAAAGTTATTCCCACCATCCGATCGCCCGGTCGGTCGCGGCGGCGTTCGAGGAAAAAATCGAACCGGGTCAGGTCACCGACGTCATAGAACACGCGGGGTCGGGCGTAGAGGCGGTTTTCGGAGGCAAGCGGTATTTTGTCGGCAACGATAAACTGATGAATCAAGTCGGGGCGGCGTTTCATGACTGCCACCTGCACGGCACGGTCATTCATATTGCCCAAGAGGGGCTTTATTTGGGTCATATTGTGATTACCGATGAAATCAAAGAGGATTCTCAAACGGCGCTCAAAGAACTAAAAGAGTTAGGCGTTCGCAAAACCGTCATGCTGACGGGCGACCGCGTCGAAATCGCGCGGGACGTTGCCGAAAGACTCGGGATTGACCAAGTTCACGCCGGACTTTTGCCGGCGGAGAAGGTGTCGGCGCTGGAAGCGGAGATCCGACCGGAACATACCGTGGCTTTTGTGGGAGACGGCGTCAATGACGCACCGGTTTTGGCACGCGCGGACGTCAGCGTGGCAATGGGAGCGTTAGGCAGTGACGCGGCAATCGAGGCGGCGGACGTGGTATTGATGGACGATCGGCTTTCCAAACTGCCTGTTGCGGTTCGCATCGCCCGCAAAACTATGCGGATCGCCAAGGAGAACATAGTGTTTGCTTTGACGGTAAAAGGATTGGTACTGTTGTTTGGCGCTTTGGGGATCGCGACCATGTGGACGGCGGTCTTCGCGGATGTCGGGGTTGCCGTTTTAGCCATATTAAACGCCTTGCGCGCCATGCGGCCGACGGACTGAACAACGCCACGCCGACGGATACCTATTCCGATCAAACCGTCGGGGTGCGGTATACCTATCGCGGCACGGGAACGATCAGCAACGTCCGCGCAAACGGATATATTCTTTACAAAAACAATAACGAATGGGTGACAGCGGTCGACCAGGGGGATACCTTGGCGGAGTATACCTACGATACCGCCGGCAACCTGACCGGCGCGGCAACCGCCGCAATGGTTCCAATACTAAATATTGGATTGCGCTTATATAACTTCGCTTAGGAGGAAATATTGTGGGCAGAAAATTACATTCGATACATGTGATTGGCGGTGATATAGAAAGGGTATCCCACTGTCTTGCTACGTGCCAAATAACAAATGAGAATCGTCATGAAAATTTTATTGCAAAAACAAGAAAAATACTGAGTGCTTATCAAGAAAGGACGGCTACTTTTTATCTTCTGCAAACGGATAATGTCACCAGTATTTATTCCTCTTATTTTGAAAATCACTTTGATATGACGGAGTTTAGAAGTTGGTTTGTCGGTCTAAAGCAAACGGTGTTCTTTTTGGATTATTTTGACGATTTTTTTTGCAAGATAGATATATTTCAAAAATATAAGTTTCTAACTCCGCTCATTTTACAAGAAAAAAGTCATAGAATCACTCAGCAGTCGTGTTTTCATATAGAGGAAATACGCACCCTGTTTCCCATTTCGGAAAGCGATTTAAATGTGGATTTTGACTTTTTGGAGGAATATTTGAAATACTTTTCTTTCTTGTTTAAAATTCCGTTTGATTTAAGTTTATTAGATGTCATCGGTAATCCAAAGGCGGAAAGCCTCTCCTTTTACATTTAAGGGAGATAGAGGGAGGCAGGCGAGGGAGACAAGAGAACCGTCCCCCTGTCTCCCCGCATAATGCTTCGAGGAATCAATCGGCAGCAAATCTTTGAAGACGAAGAAGATAGTATACGCTTTTTGGAAACACTTTCAAAATACAAAGAACAATGTGGATATGAAATATACGCATATTGTTTAATGGGAAATCATGTTCATATTCTACTAAAAGAGGGAAAAGAAAGTTTAACCGTTGTTTTAAAAAGAATTGCGTGTAGTTATGTATATTGGTATAATTGGAAATATCACCGTTGTGGGCATTTATTTCAAGATAGATTCAAAAGCGAGCCTGTTGAAGATGATGAATATTTTCTGGGGAGACAAGAGAACCGTCCCCTTGTCTCCCCCAACGCTTAGAAGGGAATAATATGGATATTTCAAAATTAAATAACGACATAATAGAGGATTTTGGCTGTAAATATTTTGTTGCAAAGTATCAATTTGATGTTGAACCGGAAAAAGCAACACCAAAAATGCAACGAAAAATCTACAAATGGCTTTATAAAGTCTTTTTTATTGATTATAGTGAAAACGAGGAGCAAAAAGCCATTTTAAACAGTTTTCATACAAATGCGGAATTATTTGACTTTATGTATGAATGCAGTAAAGCTTGTGAGCGAATTCAAGAAAGAAAAAAGCAGGAGTTTAACGATGTAACAGCCGATTTTTCCTTTGAGGTTAAAAAAGCTTTTGAGGAATTAAGCGAGGACGGATATATCCCCGAAGATGGAGTTATAGTTATAGATAATACATTGTCTTTTGATTTGTCTGGATTTGGCTATCATAGACAACTGATACTTACTACTGATAAAACCTATTCTTTTAATGAGTTTAATTATTTCTTGCTTGGCGAAACAAAACTTAATAAAACAGTAGACGGATATGTTTTATCTTTTCCCGGTGAGTTAAAAGAAGATTATAATGATTCGGAAAATACCGAAAGTACAAAACAGGTGGAAATTTTCTTTACGGATGCCAAAGTCCAAATTGACCTTTGCCGTTCGGATTTGGCATATTTCAATTCTCCGTGGGAGTTTTTGACCTTGTTTGTTTCTGAAATTATCGGCAAAGCATCTTTGGGAGAACAGTATTTGAACGAAAAAGAAAATGCTTTACTTCCCTTGCTTAAAGAAATATCTGCAATGTGGTATTATGATCGTAAAACTGACAGCAATGTTAACTTTTCAAACATTATTCCTCTTCTTGAAAAGCACAAATTGAAATCAGTAATAAAAGCACTCGAAAAAGTGAGAAAAAAGGGTTCAGCACTTCATATTTTAAACATTCAACAAAAATTAAACCGTGCTAAAACTGAACCGCTTTGGCGTGAAATTTATGAAAAAATTGTCGATTCGCAAAAGGATTACCCTGAAAGTGCCGAACTCTATCAAAAATATGATGTTGAAAAAGTTCGTGCCCGTGTGGAAAAGAAAATGCACGAATTAGGATATGAGGGTAGCTATCCTGATTTTTATAAAAACGGTGCAATGAAAGGCATTCATTTGGTATCGAGCTATAATATGTCCTATTGGGTAGGTACAAATAATAATACAAAATATTTTGTAAAATGTTTAGAATACATTAGTGATTATAGTTGTCAAATTACCTTTTTGTCGGGTACTGCACTGCTTAAAAGGGGCGAAACGGCGGAAGATGTTTTTTCCTGCACATTTAACCATAACGGAAAGCGCTTTTTCAAAACAGAAGAATGGATGAGTGATGCTATGGGCTCACTCGAACATTTTGTTTCTATTGCAACTAAAAAAGCCGAGTGCAAAAAGCTTGACAAAATTGAAAAATCGCTTATAAATACTCCTATATCGTTTTCGCATTTTTTTAGTATGCTTTTCTTTTTCGGCACACTTTTTGCAATAGGATTTAATCTTCTTTTCTTTTTATTTGTATGTATTTTAGAGGTTTTCATAGATAAAACCTCAACCTTTTCCGAAATGCTATACAAGTTTCCGTTTATGTATAGCTTTATATTCTGCTTTTTCGGCTTCGGTGTTACTATGGCAATTATAGAAACACTGGCAAAAAGGAAGTAATGGGATTAATCAAAGGAGACAAGGGGACTTTTCTTGTCTCCTTTTTTCGTTCCTTGGCATACAAAAAACGGCATTGCGTATGCCGTGCCGTAAACAACGATTAAGCATCCGGCGGGACAACTGCTTCATGGCAAGGTCCCGCCGGGTGCTTTTTTGTGCTGTTAAAAAATTGCTTATTCCGTCCTTAAAGCGGCGACAGGATCTTTCTGTGCGGCGATGCGTGCCGGGATCAAACCGGCGATAAAGGTTAAGAACATACTGATCAGAACCAGTGCCAGCGCACCGTTTACGGGGAGAGCGGCAAGATCGGCAATTTCCGTGATAGCGGCAATGATGGCGTTGATGGGGAACAGCAACACTAAGGTGACAAGAATCCCGATCGCGCCGGCGGCGAATCCGATCAACAGGGTTTCGGCATTGAAAACACGGGAAATATCCCGCTTGGAGGCGCCCATGGCACGCAGAATGCCGATTTCTTTGGTTCGCTCCAACACTGAAATATAGGTGATGATGCCGATCATGATAGAGGAAACGACCAACGAAATGCTGACAAACGCGATTAGAATATAACTCATGGCGTTGATAATGGTGGTCACCGAGGAAAGCATCAGTCCGACATAATCGGTATAGGTGATTTTGTCGGCGTCATCCGCGGCGGCGTTGTAGTCCGAAATCAAGGCTGTCAGGGTCTCTTTGGCGTCAAAATCCTTGGGATAGAGATAAATCGCGGAGGGGATCTCTTTGTCCGCCACGCCCATGCGTGCGAGATTTCCTTCATAGGTCGCCGCATTGTTTCGGGAGGACAAGACTTCACGCAGGGTCTGGGCAATTTCTTCTTCCGATGAGCCTTGTGCCTGCATTTGGGCGATATAGGCGGTATATTGCCCTTGTTCTTCCTCATCGAGCGTGGAGAGATAGGCCGTCAACGCCGAAAAATCCATGTGTTCAAAATCGTTTTCAAAAGGCTTGCCGGTGAAGATATCCGTATTGGCAGACGCTTTTTGCGCTTTGACGATCTCGCTTTCGTTCACTCTACTGATCAGCGTTTCCATCAGCGATTCGCGGTATCCGATAAACCCGTAGGTGTTATCCACGGTGCTGTCTTCGTTTGGCTTGAGAATGCCGACGACCCGCAGGACCTCAGCGTCTTTTAACAGCGAACGCACAAACAGATCCTCTTCCGATTTGTCGGTCCAGGTGCCGTCTTCATTTTTTACAAAGTAATCGGTATTGACCACCAGCCGAAAGGAAAGTCCCAACACATCGTCAAAGGAATAGGAAGTTTCGGTCGGTTTTTCCACTTTTTCGCCGTTTTGGATTCTTTTCATCATTTCTTCAAGTTCGGCGGGATCTTTTAAACCTAAAGAATACAGGGTATAATCGCTGATTTGATTGTTTTTATCCACAACCAGGACGATTTCATTATATTTCTCGGGCATTTTACCCGCCAATACGGTATACTGCTTATTCAGAAGTTCTTCATTTTCAAACAGACGATTCCAGACTTCCGTATTGGAATACCGCATCATACCGGCGTTTTGTCCGGACGTTCCGTACATCGTTTCAAAGACGGTATTCGGATTGACCTGATGACCGTCTTCGTCATAAATATTCATGACGGTGGCGTATTTGTATTCGATTTCGCCGGTACATTCCCGGAAAGCGGGCGTTTTTTCAATATGCTTTTTCAGCAGTGCCAAATTATTCTTAGAAAGACCGTTCGCCATGGTCGACATCATATCGGTCATGACGTTGTTGCTGTAGATCCGGTCGCTTGCGCGATCGGTTTGGGTTTTGTTGTTTTTAATGAAATCCGATACCATGCTGGAAATATCAAGTCCGTTGTCTTCGATCATGACCGGATAACTGGAAAGGGTTTCTTCTTCCACTTTTTGAATATACGCGTCGACGCCGCTGGAAAGCGATAGAATGAGCGCGATCCCGATAATCCCGATGGATCCGGCAAAGGCAGTTAGGAACGTGCGTGCTTTTTTGGTCATCAAATTGTTGAGCGAAAGCGAGAGCGCCGTGAAGAAGGACATGGACGGCCGGCGTGAGGTCAAAGAAGCCGCCGCGTCGTCGGTTTCAGGCGTGTAGGGCTGAGAATCGCCTTGGATGACGCCGTCCAACAGACGAATGATGCGGGTCGAGTACCGTTCTGCCAAATCGGGGTTGTGGGTCACCATGATGACTAAACGGTCGAGGGAGATCTCTTTGAGCAAATCCATGATCTGCACCGAAGTTTCGGTGTCCAGCGCACCGGTGGGTTCGTCCGCAAGCAGGATGTCCGGGTCATTCACGAGTGCGCGAGCGATGGCGACGCGCTGCATTTGACCGCCCGACATTTCGTTTGGCTTTTTGGAAAGTTGATCGCCCAGTCCGACTTTGCGCAACGCCTCGGCGGCACGTTCACGCCGCTGTGCGCGGGAAACGCCCGAAAGGGTGAGCGCCAGTTCCACATTGGCAAGCACACTTTGATGGGGAATCAAATGATAACTCTGAAAAACAAACCCTACTGAATGATTGCGGTAGTTGTCCCAGTCGCGGTCGCGGAACTGTTTGGTGGAAACACCGTCAATAAACAAATCGCCTTCGGTGTAATGATCCAGTCCTCCGATGATATTGAGCAAGGTGGTTTTGCCGCATCCCGAAGGCCCTAACACCGAAACGAACTCGTGATCGCGGAAAGCAATATCGACTCCGTCAAGCGCGCGCACGACCATGTTTCCGGTCACGTAATCTTTTTTGATACCTTGTAGTTTCAGCATGTATATTCCTCCCGCCTGATCTTCAAACCTCTTTATTATAACCGTTATTTTTAAATAAAGTATGAATGTGTAAAAAACATTTGATAAATAGGCAACAGAGTGATATAATGAATGGGAATGGAGCGTGAGGCATATGGATAAGATTTTTAAACATCTGGTCACCGCGTTATCGGCGCTGTTGGCCGCTTGCACCGCGCTGCTGACTGTCTGTATTCCCGGAGGGCTGGATTTTTCCGTCAAACTGGATTTCTTTTCCGCTTCACAGATCGCCGAGAATATTGAAAACATTGAATTGAATATGACAACCGTCATTTATGTCAAGAACGGAAAAGGAAAATGGACGGAAGCCCAACATCTGCACGGCAGTGAAAACCGGATCTGGGTCAATTTGGAGGATATTCCGCAACGGTTGATCGACGCGTTTGTCGCCATTGAGGACGAGCGGTATTTTGAACATCCAGGAGTGGATTGGAAACGAACCGTAGCGGCGGNNCCGTAGCGGCGGTACTCAATCAGTTTTTGCATTTTAATGCGCGTGATTTCGGGGGATCGAGTATCACTCAACAGTTGATCAAAAACATCACGGGCGATAACGAGCATGATGCGGCGCGCAAATTCCGGGAAATCGTTCGCGCGTGTCTGATCGAGCGAAAACTCTCCAAACAACAGATCATAGAAGCCTACCTGAATACCGTATCGCTCGGTAACGGCATTTGCGGCGTGCAGGTCGCGGCAAATTATTATTTCAACAAAGACGTTGCCGACCTTTCGGTAACGCAGTGCGCCGCGCTGGCGGCCATCACACAAAATCCGTCCCGGTATAATCCCGTGTCGGGCGCGGAAGAAAACCGTACCCGGCGACGGGTCGTGCTGGACAAAATGCTGGAACTCGGCAAAATCACGTATGAGGAATATGACGCCGCCTATAACGAGGATCTGGTGCTGGACAATTCTCAAAAAAAGACCTATGAAGCGGAAATCAACAGTTACTTTGTGGACGCGCTGATCGACCAGGTCATCAAAGATTTGAAAAACAAATATCAGTTGTCGTCGGACGTCGCCTCGAATATGTTTTATAACGGCGGTCTGCAGATCTATGCCACCATGGATCCCGACATTCAATCGGAAATGGAAAAGGTATACGGCGATGTTCGGGGTTATTTCAACCAAACCGCGACGAATTCCAAAGGAGAAAAAGTTCATGCGCAATCCGCCATGACCGTGATGGATTATGAAGGCCATATCGTCGGTATGGTGGGCGGCGCGGGCGAAAAGACCACCAACCGCGGCTTGAACCGCGCGACCGATTATCCGCGTCAGCCGGGGTCTACCATGAAACCGCTCGGCGTTTACGCGCTGGCGATCGACCGCGATGTTGTGGATTATACGTCGCCGGTGCTGGATCGGCCCATCCGCCATTATTATCAGGACGGCAAAAGCGGCCCGAAGGAATGGTACGGCTACTACAAAGGCATGGTCACGCTCAATTTTGCGATTCGGAAATCCTGCAATACCATTCCCGTCCGCCTTTTGCAGGATCAAATCGGAGTTGAAGATTCCTATGAATTCCTGACGAAAAAACTTCATCTTTCTCATTTGGTCGAACAGGATAAAAACCTTTCCTCTTTGGCACTGGGCGGGTGTACCTACGGCGTTACCACGACGGAATCCGCGGCGGCTTATGCGATTTTCGGCAATCTCGGTGTTTACCACGCCCCAACGACCTATTACAAGGTGACGCGTGCCAACGGGGACGTCTTATTGAAATATGACAAAAAGGGCGAACAGGTGATTTCGCCTGCATCGGCCACCATCATGAATCGTTTGTTGCAGGAAGTCGTGTACGGCAGCGAGGGAACGGGTAGCAGTATTGCCGGGTTCAACTATTCCTTAAAAGCCTTTGCCAAAACCGGAACATCCAGTGAGGTCAACGATTTATGGATGGTCGCCGGATCGCCTTATTATGTCGGCTCGGTGTATTACGGCTTTGATGAAAAAACGCGGATTACCACCGGTTCGACTTCGGCGGCACGCATTTGGAAAGCCGTCATGACTAAGGTCCACCGGGGCTTGAAAACCAAAACGTTCGAACAAAGCGATGATGTTTATCACCGCGGGATCGGCTATTATAAAAGAAATGTAAAAGTTTCGCGTATTCTTTACGCGGATAGTTCATCGGATGAGCCTTTGGAGGATACCAGCAAGAATTCATCTTCCGAAAACAGTTCTAAAAACGCATCGTCGAGCGGAACGACCGCTTCCTCACAAACCGGATCGGATTCCTCCGGAACCGACTCGCAAAATTCCTCGACCGCTTCCTCCGCGGTGGAATCTCCGGGGGAGACCTCCTCTTCATCGAGCGATCCGTCCGGAGAGAGCGGCGAAACACCCTCGGTTTCGTCCGGCGGAGAAGCGACCGGGGAACCCGTGGAATAACCGGAAGAAAAACCATAAGGAGAAAACATGGAACCGTTCAAACCGATCGCCACGATCGTTACGGATTTTCCCGAAAAATTCGGCGTTCCCCGTCAAAGCGGATTGATCGGGAGTTTATCGGGAAAAATCATTTTTGAGCCGTCGTATCGTTCACCGGACGCGTTAAAAGGGTTAGAGGACTTTTCCCATATATGGCTGTTATGGCTGTTTTCGGAAAACAAACCCAAAGAGTGGTCGCCAACGGTTCGTCCGCCGCGGTTAGGCGGCAACCGGCGGATGGGGGTATTTGCGACCCGTTCGCCTTACCGGCCCAACCCCATCGGGCTATCGGCGGTCAAGTTGGAAAAAATTGAATGGCATACACCGCAAGGACCGGTTCTGACCGTTTCGGGTGTGGATATGGTCAGCGGCACGCCGATTTTGGATATCAAGCCCTATCTGCCGTATGCCGACGTATATCCCGATGCCACGGGTGGATTCACCGATCAGCAGGCGTTTCCGGCTTTGCGGGTGGCGCTTTCAAAAGAGGCTGAAAAGGTTCTTCCCAAAGAGACAGCCGGTTCTTTGCAGGCGTTGCTGGCGGAGGATCCCCGCCCGCATTATCATCACGATGAGGAACGGGTTTACGGATTGGCCTTTGCCGGATATGCGATCCGTTTTCAAGTTCGGGAAGACACAGTGACAGTGCTTTCGGCCGAACCGTTATCAACAATCAAAGGAGAGTTTTTATGAAAAAGAGCATTTTGAGAATCATTTTAGACGTTTTCATTTGTGCGATTCTGTTGTTTATCGGATATTGGTTTATCTTGCCGCCCTTCAATCTGCGGAGCGCCGAAATGTGGTGGTTCCTGTTTTTCGCGGCGGCGGTATGTGTTATCGTTTTCGCTTTTTCGGAGTTTTTGGCATTTGCGGGAGCCTTGCGAAAACGGGTCACTGTCAAAGGCGATTTTCGTTCGGTCATCAAAACGGTCGGAAAACCGGTCAAGGCGGTCGGAATATTGTTTCTTTGCTTTTTGGCGTTCAGTTTAGTGGTTTCACTCTTCGGAGCGGAAATTTTCAACGCTTCGCGGTATGAAAAACTGATCGTATCACAGGATGGAGATTTTTCCGCCGATGTGGCTGAAATCAACCGTTCTCAGATCCCGGTGGTCGACCGGGATACGGCTTCCCGCTTAGGTCAGCGGAAACTGGGCGAAATTGCCGACTTGGTTTCCCAGTTTGAAATTGAGGAAAATTACACCCAAATCAATTATCACGGTGTTCCCACACGGGTCACGCCGTTGCGGTACGGCGATATCATTAAGTGGGTCAACAACCGCAAAGAGGGGATCCCCGCTTATATCACGGTCGATATGACCACGCAGGAAACTTCGCTGGTGCGTTTGCAAAGCGGCATCAAATATTCCGAAAGCGAATATTTCATGCGGAATTTGTACCGCAAACTGCGGTTTTCGTATCCGACAAAGATCTTTGATAATATTTCGTTTGAAATTGACGAGGACGGCACGCCCTACTGGGTGGCTTCCTGCGTGAATTTCCGGATCGCGTTCTGGAGCGGACGGGATATCAACGGCGCTGTTCTGCTCAACGCGGTGACGGGGGAAAGCCAGTATTATCCGTTAGAAGAAGTCCCCGCGTGGGTCGATCAAATCTACGATGCCAACATGATCATGGAACAGTTGACCTATAACGGAAAATACCGTTCGGGTTTCTGGAATTCCATTTTCGGGCAGAAGGGCGTTTTACAGCCGACGAACGGTTACAACTATTTGGCGATCAATGATGACGTTTATCTGTACACCGGCATGACTTCGGTGGTCAGTGATGAATCCAACGTTGGTTTTGTGCTGACCAATCTGCGCACCAAAAAGACAAAGTTTTATGCGATCCCCGGCGCGGAGGAATACTCCGCCATGAGTTCGGCGGAGGGGCAGGTACAGCATTTGCAGTACACCGCAACCTTCCCGTTGCTTTTAAACGTCTCGGATCGCCCGACCTATTTTGTGTCGCTGAAGGACGCCGCGGGACTGGTCAAGATGTATGCGTTCGTGGATGTCGCGCAGTATCAGGTCGTCGGTACCGGCAATTCGGTCGACGCCGCACGTGAAGATTATTTTCAAAAACTCAAAGCCGAGGATATTGAGGTGGAAAACACCGAAAAGAGCGCTTTGGAAGGAACGGTCGCGGCGGTGAAAGCCGCCGTTGTGGAAGGCAATACGCATTACTTCTTTACCATCACCGGTGACAGCGGGGTTTATGAAGCCGCCATCGGCGTTTCGGAACAACTGCCGTTTATCAAGGAGGGTGACGGGATTTCCTTTACCTATACGCAAACTTCCGAAGACGGCTTGCGCACCGTGACAGAAATTAGCAAAATCGATAGCAAGTAAATCTTTTCAACGGAAAACAAATAAATTCCTCTCCTTTGCGGGATAACCGCGGGGAGAGGAATTTTGTTATGACGGATATTATTCCCACTCGATAGAACTTAACTGATTCCGTTTAGGAAATATTGTTCGTCCTGTTTGTGGTTCCTTTGATTATTTGATATATCCATATTATCCAGCCTATCACCCCTTCTGTTATCATTTTGTTATCAGCGTTGATAACAGTGGACGGGGTCTGATGCGGATAATCACGAACCTATTATACTTGCTTGAACGCTGTTATTCAAGATTTATGTGCTTGTTGTCATTCCGGAAAGCGATCCATTTATTTATTGGATCCTGTGCAGAATGGAGGTGTATTTCCGTTTTTGTATTGCCTTGCTGATTGGATAAAACAGGATACCGGCTGCAACTCCAATGATCCACACATATTTCCAACTGATAAGAAATCCAACCAGAAGGATGGCGGCGATGGTTATCGCCCAGTATATGAAGTGGAATCTCACTGTCGATTTATTCAGCTCACCAACAACATCTGATCCGTTCGATGTATGCGGTGCATTCTCGATAAACTCCGCTGCCCCGGCAGCACCTGAACAGGAACGAAAATCTGTACTGCACACCTCTGCGGCTTTCGCGTAGGCGGAGTTGCGCAGAATCTCCTGTACAGACGCCCGGATCCCGTCAATGGAATCGTCATTTAAAGCCGTACCGGCACCAATTTCCATTACCCTTCTCGCTACTGCTTTCTGCTCGCTTGTCTGGGGATAGAGCACCATCGGCGCAGCCATATAGAGACTTTCGGAAACGCTGTTCATGCCACAGTGTGTTATAAAAACGTCCGCTTTGGAAAGAATATCGAGCTGATCCACGTAGGGATACACATGGATGTTGTCAGGCAGCACTCCCAATGACGCGCGGTTTACCGCATTTCCGCACGAAATGACGACGTCAACCTTCTGATCCTGAAACGCCGCTATGCATTTTGTGTAGAAATCGGGTCTGTCATTGATGACGGTCCCCAGAGAAATATAAACAAGCGGGCGGTCCTTCGCTTTTTTCGGAACGGCATCTGAGAAAACAGAAGGTCCTACAAATGCGTAGTGATCCGAAAAGCTCTCTGCATAGGGCTGAAAACGCCGCGAAGTATAGACGATGCTATCTGTCTGATTGTCGCTCTGTACCAGAGACAAAGCCCCCTTCACACGATAGCCGTATGGTTCGAGCTTTTTCAACTCCTTAGAGATCCTCGGCAACCCGAAGATCATATCTGCCAGTTCCTTAGGCGTGTTCTTCATATACTGGGATGACAATTGATTAAAAGCAAATGTGCTGGTAGAAACAACCATCGGCACATGGTGTTTCCATGCGTTTAATTTTCCCCAGAAGCAAACGGAATCCGTATATACGACGTCAGGCCGGAAGGTCTTGAACTCTTCGTCGAGAAAGCTGTCCATGCTGAGCGTGATCCGAATGTCCTGAATCGTCATCTCTGTAGTGGAAACATTCTTCAGTCCGGCTTCTTCCCGCTTCGTGAGTTTCGGCAGAAAAGCGTCGCAGGAGATAAATTCTGCGCCTGTTGCATTGATCTTCTCTTCAAATTCGTTGAACGAATAGAATCGTACTGTATTCCCCCTTTTCACCAGTTCTGCTGCAACCGGGAGCAAGGGATTTGTATGACCGTGCGCAGGAATACAGAAAAAGGCAACCTTTTTCATACCTTATCACCCTCCTGATCCTGAAAAGCTATCTTAAACCATTCTGCAAAGGCTTGCTTCGGAGGGATGGCGATCCCCCTCGCCTCATCGCCAAAAAGCAGCAGCGTATCTCCAGGCTTGATTCCAAAAATATCACGAGCCTGTTTCGGGATTACGATTTGTCCTTTTTCTCCGACGGTGGCCGTCCATGCATATTTTCCTTCAGGTGCTTTCATTATACCGCCTCCAAAGTATGATTTGTATAACATATTATACCGTATGAATTCGAATATGTCAAGGAATAATGGGCGGCGAAAATTGCTTTCAGCTACCGTAATGTTATCATTTCGTTATCAATATTGATACCAAAAACAGCAGGCATTCCGTAGAATGCCTGCTGTTTCAAGCTATTCAGGATAACTCAGCACATTTCAAGATAAAATGTGCTTTACTCCCACTCGACCAAGACTAAACAATTCTGTTTATGCATTTTTGCTTCTCGTTAGTCCTGATTTTTTTGATACACGATGTATCTGTATTATCCTGTGTTAAACCGCCCTTGTTATCATTTTGTTATCGACGTTGATAACAAGAATAATTTTACCGTGGATAATTTGGACTTGGGATTGAATATATTATAAACGATTTTGCTTAGAAATTCAAGGGGCTTTGCTTAATTTGATTCACCTTTCTTTTGAATTCTAAATTTCAAAAGAAATTGTTTTGCAATCCGACATACACCAACATATAGAAGATACCCTATCATTGCTCCAAGGGTATTGATCCATAAGTCATCAATGTCCGTACCTCTTGCCTGCGGAAGTTGACAAAGCTCAATGAATAAAGATATCAAAAAACCGACCAGAAGTGTTTTTGGTAAAGAAGATTTATTCCACAGAAGCGGCACGCAAAAGCCAATGGGAACAAACAAACATATGTTACCGATAAAGTTGATTGCGAAATACAACCAATATCCACCAACCATACTTTCTCTCCACGTATCAATAAACACTTTGCCGGGAATAAGGTTTATTTCTCCCAATAAATTTCCGTTAGTTATACTTATACCGCCAACTCCGAAGTCGAATTGCGGTATGATCGTCTGCGAGAAAAGTCCAACGAGAAATAAGAAAAATAAGCATACTCCTAATTCGTGCCAAACCGTTGTCTTATGTTCTTTTTTCTTTAAGAAGCTGCAAGAAATCACACGAATCAGAATTACTACCGGTATGGCTATAAGCATATATGGAAACATATTTAATATATATCCGAAAATTCTATTCATTTTCAATCCTCCGTTTTTCTTTTAACCTAACCCAATCTTTAGCAATACTTTCATTTCGAATAATGGATAGTATAATTCCAATTAGGACAAGGTCATAAATAATAAATACACCGCCGGTTGTCACAAATGGAAATCCTATATTGAAATCGGGAAGAATACCGATTTCACACATTAATGTGCCGACAAGTTTAATACCAAAGATCATCAACACCATATTTGCAAGCAATTTCCCGACTTCTGTATTTTGTTTTTTAACTGTTTTATATAGCAAATAAAACAACAGTCCGAAAGCGGCAAGCAAAAACAGAACCAAAACTATTCCATAATTATACAATAGCAAACTGATAGGATGGTCATATAGATAACCCAATAACTGTTCATTAATGGATATTGAACTTTTACCAATGAGTTCAGAATTGCCAAGAGCAGAAAATAAATTTAACTGATAGAACTGGGTTGAATCTATATGTATAGTATCAGATACTATGCCATAAAACTGATTTNNTATTCCACTTTATCCAATTTAATTTCAATCCATAAATCAGCAAAAATACAGAACAAATCAGAATTGTGATGAAAGCGGTGAAGGATTTATTTAATATAGCTAACACCAAGGGGCAACAAGCGTAGATAGCATATAAAACAATGCCAATATTACTACCAATATTTTTAATATTAAATAGAATCCCAACCAAAGCAATCGGGTAGCATAAGAGCAAATAAAAGGTATAACTGTACCCTAAAACAGAAAAACCATTTCGCAATTCCCACACCGATGTAATAATTGCTAATATTGATAAGATAAAGTATATAAGTCTTGGGTATCGGATTAAGACTGTATAGTCGACGTAGTACACAAAAATAGCAACGCCAAATCCACACACAATACCGTAAACTTTTGGCAGGGTTTCAGTAGTTGACAATAGCATAAATGATATGGTCATACCGATCAACAAAAGCAACCCTATTAAAGCAAGCAATAACCAATTCATTTTGGGGCGATGAACGTTATCCAATTCTGTTCCTACAACATCAGCACTTCCCATTTCTTGTATCGCTTTTTTCATCGCTTCTGATTCTTCAAAACCATTAGCAACAAAGAAATCAAACTGATCGCTGATATGTTCATATAATTCTTTTGTTACAACAACTTTTGCTCTTTTCCAACGAATATGCTTTTGAACGTCAGCAATATATTCATCGGGTGAATTATACTCCTGCAAGCAAGACACCTCCCGATAAAACATTGTTTACAGCANNCTTGCATCCCGAATCGGTAATTTTATAATACTTTCTTGTTTTCCCTGCAACAGTCTCGCCGTCGTAGGATTCAAGATAATTCTTTTGTTCAAGCAAATGCAATAAAGGATATAGCGTTCCCGCCTTCAACTCAAATGTTCGATTTGATTGTCGAGCAAGTTCTTCGATAATTTGATAACCGTACATATTTCGATCCTTCAAAAGCCGTAGCACAAGCATATCTGTATTTCCGGAGATAAGGGACTTATCAATAGCCATAAATTATCCTCCTTATATAGATGGTCTACATAATATTATATATAGATTATCTACATAAGTCAAGGATATACTAAATTAGTTTGCAAAAAATTGCTATTCGCCATTAAATCAAAAAAACGGCAGAGAGGTGTTAATCTCCCTGCCGCCGTGCTTCGGTTAGTTGTAAATTACATCGTGATTTACGATTTCGGTGGCTCTGATACGATAATAATTGCACTCGAAATAATGTGAATAATAAAAATAATAGCAGACAATGAAAAGCACTGTCTGCTATAGTAGATATATTATATTAAGTTGGTATTATTCCCACTCGCTCCCGAAAACTGTAACTTAAACAATTTTGTATGGGTATTTTTGCACACATTATCGGGAGTGTTCAGATTATCCGCAAAATACGGACTATCAAGATTTTTGTTGTCATCGTGTTGTCACGCCAACAATGATATTATACACGCTAATTGTCGTTTTTTCAATAGATTTTGTAAAAGAAATAACCTCCACATTATAAAATAATGTCTTTAAACTCCGATTTTAAAATATCCTTAATGACATCTCTATCTATAACAAATTCGGGAGTTCCCATTGAGCCGGGACCAACCTCGTATTCATCAAAGATAATTACTAAATCGCCGTTTTCATTCCAATAGAAATTATGGTCTGCACTGACAGTTGCAAATTCTTCGCCTATCCCACTATTATTTATCCAATATGAGATATTTTCATCGTTTGCCATTTGCTCTTGCATTTGCATTTTGATTTCTGCCACAAGAATATCGGAAAATTTATCGGTATTGAACAGGTCGCCAAGCTCGACTATCTTTCCTTGCTTTTTATCAATGTGATAAAATTCAAAATAAGTATTACTGCTTGCCGCCGTTTCACTTACAGATAATTTGAGCGTAAACCAACGATCTGTATTCGTTGTCGCTTCATAATCAACGTGGATAGAGCCATAGCCATTATTCCCAGTAATTTCAAGGTCTTTATAAAACTGATTTACAAGAGCAGTTGTAAGCTCGCTGACATCTTTGTTTATATAATCAACAGCTTCGCTATCCTCACCCTCTATTTGCGGTACATCAATACCCATTTCGTGTTTATCGTCAGCATAGAAATAATTACGGATAGTTACTACCTGAACAATATCACCGATTACGGGAATTTGCTCCAGAGCCTGTGCGTATGCTACGCTCACATTAGGCAATAAGAAAAGTGTTATAAAAATAAAGCATGCTGCTGCCGCCGCAATACGGGGTAATATGCTAATTTGTTTTATAACGGGTTTCTTTTCGGGCAAGTCGGCAAGCGTTTGTTCTATACGGTTTTTCACAGAATCAGGAATTTCTGTCTGTTCTTGTGCCGCTTTGCTTTTTATATACTTATCAAAATCATTCATCCGTTAAAATCCTCCTTCAAAATTTCTCGCAGCATCTTTCGGGCACGAGAAAGCTGCTTTTTTACAGCAACCACATTCGTGTTTGTAATTTGTGCGATTTTTGATACCGAAAGATTTTCATAGTAAAACAGCACAACAACTGTACGGTAGGGTTGTTTAAGGCTATTCACAGCCTCACGAACTGTAAGACTTGTAGTTATGTCGTTTTCGGGACTGTCATCGGGAATGTCCGGTGTTTCTTCCATAGGTATAATTTTTGAATTTTTGCGGATCATTTCAACTGCTGTATTATGAACAATACGCAATATCCACGGCTTAAAAGAATTTTCGTTTTTTAGTGTGTCTAAATTTTTATAGGCTCGGTATATGGATTCGCTGATGATTTCGCCCGCATCTGAACCGTTCCTGACAATAGAAAAAGCCAAAGAATACATTGCGTTTTCACAAAGCCGTATATGTTCGCAAAATGCGTCTTTGTCGGTCAAAATCATCCCTCCCCGATTAGTGAAGCCGTTTGTCTTATGATCCATTTGCCCCACTCACTGTAATATTTAGCATAAAGATGTGTGCTGTCCTCCGATTTGTCGGAAGATAGTCCGCCTGTTTTATCATCGAACAGAATATTGGCATCAAGATAAAATTTGCTTTTTCCGTCAGCGAGTTTTGCCAATTCTGCATTTAACCCGTTAATAGCAGTATTGTTTACCACCTTATCGCTATCCGAACGACTTTTCGTAACGTGCAGATTTGCTTGTATGAAAATAACAGCATCGGATTGTTTGCTTTTAACAAATTCAATCAACTCACTGTATTTTTCGATGGTGTTGCTAAATTTGTATCCCACTTCATTGATGCCGAGCATTATATATATTTTACCATACTTTTTGCTATTCAGCAACTCCGTCAAAGTCACCTTGCCGACATTGGGAACAGAAACAGGCTTTTTATGAATGTTGTAAACACTCATTCCCACCGTGCAAAAATAGTCTGCTCCGTCGATACCTGCATACTCCATAAGTCCCACTGTCCTTGAATCACCGATGAACAGAGCATCATCCATAGAAGTATCGCTGTTTGGTTGCGTTGTTATATTTTCCGTCGTTGATGTTTCTGTTATAGATGTACTCGCTTCGTAACCACCCTCTGTTTGCGTAGAGTTTGTATCTTCTAAGGTGTCTTTGGGAGTCAATATAATATCGTTTTGCGTTACCGAATTGTTGTCGGTTTCTGTGCCGGAGCTTGAAGATGGGGTNNATAACAGCAACAACTAAAAAACATAAGGACAAAAGAGTAACTAAGTTTGACTTTTTCATTTTCTTTACCTCTCAAAATCTAAAATATAAAAACGGATCATCAAAGCCACGGTACATACAATATACACTTGCACAGAAAATCACCGATAACAGCAGGCATATAACAACACGGCTTTTAATTCGTTTCAAAATACGAAACGGCAATCTTGTCGAGAACAATATACCTGCGATAAAAAACGGATAAAATAAGTTTAAGTATTTAAGGTAGTCATACCTAAATATCGACCATACGCCTTGACCGAAAAACGGGAACAACCGAGTAAAAAACACCCAAAGCTGCCCTATATCATCAATAGCGAATATTGCCCAAGTAATCGGGATCAATATGAACATATAAAGGTGGGCAATGACAGGCATTTTATTAAGATATTTTCCTATAAAGAATTTTTCAAGCATTATGATAATGAACAGAACTGTTCCCCATAAAACGAAATTATATCCTGCACCGTGCCACAACCCCGTAAGCAACCATACGATAAGCAGATTTCTGACAGTAGCAATTTTGCCGTTGCGATTTCCGCCAAGAGGGATATATACATACTCTCTAAACCAAGCCCCAAGTGTTATATGCCACCGCCGCCAAAATTCTGTCATTGTAAGGCTTGTATATGGGTGGTCAAAGTTTTTCGGTAGCTTGAATCCGAGCATTTTTCCAAGACCTATAGCCATCAGGGAGTAACCGAAAAAATCAAAATATATTTGAAGAGAAAATGCTATTATCGCCATCCACGCAAGCGGTGTAGATATGCTTTCAAACCCAATCGCACAAGTCTGCGACCACAGTTTTCCGATAGGATTAGCAAGTAGCACTTTTAATCCTAATCCGAAAATAAATATGCCGATACCTCTCAGCACAGATGATGTTTTGATTTGCCGCTTATACAGTTCTTTTTCCACTTGACCGTAAGTAACAATCGGACCGGCAATGAGCTGTTCGAACATTGAAATATATATCGTATATTTAAGCAAACTTTGTTGTGCCTTTGTAGTTCCTCGGTAAACATCAACAATATATGAAATTCCTTGAAAGGTGTAAAAAGAAATGCCAATAGGCAATACAATATCTGCCGTAAAGTTAAAACTCGGATTGAGCCGACCAATTTCGTTTATTACAAAACCAGAATACTTAAATGCGGCCAGACTGATTAAGTGTAAACTTATGCCTATGGTCAATAATACCTTCTTGTGTGCCGAAAATTTTTCAATCCATACACCAACCACAAAATCCGCAATAATACTTAGTATAAACACTATAAAATGTTCGGGGTTATGGATCGTGCCCACAAAGTAAANNCTGTTCTGATATATAGATGCACGGGCAATATAAAAGGTGACACACAAATTTATTTTTTCAAAAAAATTAGCGGCAAGGATTTCTCCCTGCCGCCGTGCTTCTGTTAGTTGTAAATTATATCGTGATTTACGATTTCGGTAGCTCTGCTACGGATATTATTCATACGAGCAACCCATTCCATTTGATTGTCTGCTTTGAGCTGTTCGGTCACACCCTCACGCTCTGCCATCTGTTTTACGAGCCGAAAAAACATATCCTCAGCCTGCTTGTTTACATCGGCAAGGTGTCTGTTCAATTCGCATTTTGTGAGTAAAGTTGTATAAAACACTTTGCGGTGCGCCTTGAGATACCGCAAGTGCCGCTGTCCCCAAATGCCGACTTCAACTTGTTCTTCGGCGGGTAAAGCAAGGTCGGGAAGATAATAATCTCCCTGCAAGGTGTATCTGATACCCGTTCTTTCGTCTGTGAAATGCTGTTTCATTGTGTTGTCCTCCTTAAATTTTATCTTGAGCGTTCATCACGCCGTTTACCTTTGTTTGCTCTTGCTTGTTCAAGCAAATTGTCAATCTGCCTACTGCCGAATACTTTTCGGAGCAGTTTATAATCACGAAGATCTTCACGGAGATATTCGTTTTCATTCTCCAAAGCCGCCACCCGATTTTTCAATCTCTCGTTGCTACTCGCAAGCGAGTGGTTAGCGGTGCGCCACCGTTCAAAATCGGTTTTCGCTTCAAAATACCGGCTCAGAGTTTTGATAACGAGTGCCTTTAATCGCTTTATCAGCGGATCGACAAACTTGGTTTTATAGCTCCGTGCTGACATCATTGCCGTTGGTTCGGGTAACTGATATTCAGGCTCATTTTCAAAATTTTGTGAGATAGTTGTAATAACCTTTGCACTCTCGGTGAGGTTTTCAATCTGCTTTTCGAGGATATTTGCTTCATCGATTTTCTCCTTGACAACCACATCCAACTCCACTAATTCTCGCTGACGTTCCTGCAATTTATAATCGAGAACATCGAGGTGCGGACGTTCAATCCCTTTGTGTTCCCACTCAATTCCGTGCCGTTCCATAATGGTGGCAAGCTGTTCTTTTTCGGCTTGTATCCACCTTACCCACTCGCTGTCCTTCTTGTGAACGCCGACAAATCCTTGTGCCTTTAACGCTTGTTTGAGGGATACTCTTGTTTCAAGTCCACGCTTACCATCGGTCTTGATGAAGGGTACAAAGTCAATGTGCAGGTGGGGAGTTGCTTCATCCAAATGCAGGTGTGCCGAGAACACTCTGAGGTTGGGATTACGCTCGGCAAACCCTTTCATATACTCGTCAAGTATCTCGGTGGCAAGCCTTCCGGTGTCGCTATCGACGGCGGTATTTTCCCAATCACCAATCTGCATTATGATTTCGTGGAACGGTTTTTCTTGCTTTCCGAAGCGTATTTTTTCGTAATAATCATCTATCATACGGTCGGCTCTTGTCTGCCTGGCGTTGTATTTTTCGAGGGCTTCATCAAACAATTTGTGGTAAACATCACGGATATTTTCATCACAGTAAGCAATGTTTTTGGGCGACCTTTCGGGGTCAACGTTGCCTGCGTGAAAGGTGCGATTGTTGTGTCTGAGAGAGCCTTTTCCGACCATTCCGCTTATCGTTCTTTTCAAATAATCACTTCCTTTTTCCTTCGCCGCCGTGCGGCGGGTTTTGTTACTTTTGTCAAAAGTAACGCAAAAGCACTTTCGACAGCCTTCGTCTATCAAAAGGTGCCATTGCGCTCTCCGAGGGGGTTATGGGGCGTTGCCCCGTTGTCTGCGGACAACACCCCAGCAGTGCCGCCCTTTGAAAAGGGCACCCTGCACCCCGCCTAAACTTGGCATTGGCACACCTGCTGAAAAAGAACATTGCAAGATTGCGAAAGTCCGCACCTTTGCAATGTTGCAACCTTATAGGCCGCCATACTCTTTTTCGGGTATCTGCCAATACCATTGACTGCCTACCTTCACAGACCGCACGTTCAGCGTTTTCTTTGCTTCGTCAAGCACTCGTTTGGAAATCCCCAAACTCTTTGCTTTTTGTAGCAAGGTCTGTTGCGGATACTTCCCGTCAGATAGGCAGTCAACGATAAGGCTTTCAGCCATATCGGATTTTTTCTCACGGCTGACACCGCTGAGAAGATCGTCGATGGAAATATCATAGTGGCCGAGCCAACGAAAGCCATTGGCTTCACTCAACTCAAAAGCGATAGGTTTTCCTTCCGGTGCGAGGGAGGATTTTTGATGTGCCGCCACTCGTATCTCTGGCTTGTCCTTTACTCTGCCGACAACAAGAACGCTTCTTGCAGTCGCTTGAAAGTCCACTGAGCCAAGACCTCTGTAATTGGATTTGTTTCCCTGCGCCTTGTTCAAGTGCCCCACAAGGATAATCGCACAACTGTACTTCTCTGCAATTCTGCCGAGCTGAGAGAGAATGGCACGGACTTCGTTTGCTCGGTTCATATCCACCCTTGCGCCGATATAGGCTTGCATTGGATCTAAGATAATTACCCGTGCACCCGTTTCCGCAATCGCCTTTTCCACTCTCTCGTCAAGCATCGTCAGCGCCGCTTCCGATTCGTCAATCACTTTGATTTGAGAACAGTCTGCATCACCGGCAAGAAGACGGGGCTTGATGGTATCACCAAGTCCATCCTCGGCGGTCTGATAGATTACCTTAATTGGCTCACGCTCGGTATCGTCGCAGGGGAGTTTTTCTCCCCTTGACAACAGCGCTGCCAATCGCAGTATCAACGTTGTTTTACCTTCGCCGCCGTCGCCGTGAATAATTGTCAGTTTCCCAAACGGGATATAGGGATACCACAGCCATTCCACTTCTTCGACGGCAACTTCATCCATACTGATGATTTTTAATTCTGCCATAGGCGTTACCTCCTTTTTCAAATTTCTTCAAAACTATTGAAATTGGAGGAGCTTTCGGTTATAATATTTGCAGTACATTTTTGAGAAGGCTGTTCCATATCTGCGCCAACAGATATTTTCGGAACAGTCTTTTCGGTTTTATATGCCATCCTTTCGCCCCTTCATTCCGTATAGTGTGGTGTTGATTTGGTCAATGCGGTCAAGCAAATCATCGTGAACGGTGGCGCCTGCTTCGATGCGTTTAAGTTCATCGAGTACGGCGGCAAGTTCGTTGCGGAGTGCCTTATACACTCTCGGATTGCCGACCACCGTAATTTGCTGCTGCAGAGCACGGGCACAAAGGTAATCCTGCTTTGTGTGTCCCGATAGTCTGACATTGCTATCCAAAATATCTGCCTCCTGCGGCGACATTCTGAAAGCGATTGTTTTGCTTCTCCAACGGTTGTGACGGTCAAGATTTTTAGCTGACATTTTCAATATCCATCCTTTCATATTCAAGTTTCTTTGCCATTTCCGTCTGCTTTGACGGGAATAGGTGTGCATAGCGGTAAGTGATTTCAATGCTTTCGTGACCTACTCGGTCAGCGATTGCCACCGCAGAAAATCCCATATCTATGAGCAGGGAAATATGGCTGTGTCGCAAGTCGTGAATACGGATACGCTTCACCCCTGCGGCTCTTGAGCCACGATCCATTTCACGGTGCAGATAGTTCTTTGAAATCGGGAAAATACGGTCTTTCTTTTTGTAGCCGTAAAGCATACCGATATAGTCCTGCATTTCTTCGCAAAGGAACTGCGGCATTTTAATGGTGCGGTTACTTTTCTTTGTTTTCGGCGTGGTAATTACATCCTCACCGTGTAAACGTTGATAAGACTTACTGATAGTAACCGTACATTTTTCAAAGTCGAAGTCCCCCGCAGTCAGAGCGAGTAGTTCTCCCTCACGGATTCCGCACCAATACAGCATTTCAAACGCATAAAAGGAAACGGGCTTATCCATCATTTCATCGGCAAACTTCTTATACTCGTCTTTTGTCCAAAACTTCATTTCCTTGCGCTCTTCTGTGCCCATATTCCCGGCTTTTGCGGCGGGGTTGGAGCGGAGGTCATAGTGTCTGACAGCGTGGTTAAAAATGGCACTAAGTTGATTGTGGACGGTTTTGAGATAGGTCTGTGAGTACGGTTTTTTCTTTTCATCACGAAAAGCAAGCAATTCGTTCTGCCAAGCGATTACATCCTTCGTTGTGATCTCGTTGACGTTCTTCTTTTCAAAATAGGGTAAAATCTTGGTTTCAATGATATGCTTTTTAGTCAGCCAAGTGTTTTCTTTTAAGCGGGGTTTTATATCTTTGATATAAAGCTCCACAAAGGCGGCGAAGTTCATATCCATATCGGCAGCACTCTGCTGTTGGAATACTCGTTCCCACTCTTGCGCTTCACGCTTGGTTTCAAAGCCACGCTTACATTTCTGTTTGCGTTCGCCTTTCCAATCCAAGTATCGGGTTAAAACATACCAAGTGCCGTTATCTTCATTCTTATAAACAGGCATTCTTATTCTCCTTTCTGGCTTCGTACAGCCTTTCGTTAAAGTATTCTCGATTGATTCTTCCTGAGATGGTTATAAAACCTTTGTGCTTTAATTCCTCGTTCAGTTCCCGAATTACCTTGTAGGCATAAGAGGTTGAAACGTCGAGGATCTCAGCAACTTCTTCTACTCGCATAAACTGTTGTCCCATAGGTTGTCCTCCTTTCTTTGTTAGTTGAGTTTTTCGCCGTTCTACCCAAGTGCCGTTCCTGCCCCTGCTTTGTCAGCGGCGTTGTTTCGCTCTCTCCGTCGCCATCGGAGGTCTTGGCAAAATCATATCCCACTTGGACGGTCATTTAATTACTAAGCTGATTTGCTTAGTGTGTATCGTCATTATACTAAGCATATTTGCTTTTGTCAAGTGGTTTGCGAGAAAATACTAAACTTTTTTGCTTGGATTTCTCTTGACAACACTAAACATTTCTGCTATACTATGTACGAACACTTGAAAAGAGGTGCTTTTATGGCTATTAGCGAAAGAATTCACTTTTTCCGCAATCTGCGTGGAATGACACAGAAATATCTCGGTTTACAGCTCGGTTTCCCCGATAAGTCTGCTGATGTTCGTATGGCACAGTATGAAACCGGCTCCCGCACTCCTAAAGCAGATATTACCGCTACTTTGGCACAAGTTTTGGACGTTGCACCCGAAGCATTGAATGTGCCCGATATTGACAGTTACATAGGCTTGGCTCATACCTTCTTTGCGCTTGAAGACATTTGCGGCATTACCGTCAACGAAGCTGATGGGGAACTCTGCCTTAAAGTTAATGCTGACAAAGGCAAGGATGCCGCAGAAATTATCCGTATGCTTGCCGCTTGGAATGAGCAGAAAGCCAAACTCGATGCAGGTGAGATCGACAAGGAAACCTACGACCAATGGCGCTATCACTATCCCAAGTTCGATACAACGGGCGGATGGGTGAAAGTTCCTTCCCAAGAGCTGAGTGATGCAATGGTCGAAGCATTCAAAGATAGACTAAAAGAAGACTAACCATAGTGAGGTAAAGCGTATGTGCGAGTTTTTCAAATGGTTGGTACACCCTAACAATATCAACTCCAATATTTTTGGACTAATTACCGTTATACTATCCGGAGGACTCTCTTGGATTATTTCCGCTCTGTATTTCAAAAAAGGTAACCGTGATACATTAAGAGCCACCATTCTTCATCCAATGAAACGCATCTTAAATGATTCATATTCTTGGAACAACTATAAGGCGTTATCAGATTTGTATAAAGAATACGGCGCCAAATACTTAAAGGACGAAGAAAGAGCAATAATTGATTCGCTTCTTGAGGCATATAAGAAAGTGTGTTCCTACAACTATGAGTTTGTATGTGCTGAAAGTTTGTTTTCTTACTTCAAATACAAACTTGAACAAAAAGGAATCGATACAAAGCCTGTACCCATTTACATAGAGGATGAACTCGTCGATGTAGATTTCCCGCCCGACCTTTTGTATATAAGAGATGATCTCGCAAGGGTTGTACGTGATTATCCACCGGAACACGATGAGCAGAACTGCAAAGATCGTATAATTGTTCTTTTCAACGAATATAAAACGAGTTGCTATACTAATGAAGAAATAACTTTCTTCGATGATTGTGCTTTGAATGATGTACTGAAAAAAGCTCGTAATCGTATTGAGTGGAATGAGAAATTCAACACTATAAAAGATGCAAAGCAAAAATTCTTAAGTATGAAAGTCTTTAAATAAAAAAAGACGACAAAAAGCCCTTAACTGCGGTAATCCACAATTAAGGGCTTTTAATCGTCTAATACAGATTTAATTGCTGATAACAACCACTCGGTAATTATTCTGATAACCTACAAACCACTCGTGGTATAGAATAATGGTCGCTCTAAGGATTGTTATCAAATCGTTATCAAAAGGGGTGGGCGAAGTCTGAAAACCCTTGATATTACTGAGTTTTTAGGCTTTCTGTGATTATTCCCACTCGATCGTGGCGGGGGGTTTGGAAGTGATGTCATAGACGATTCGGTTGACGCCTTTAACTTCATTGACGATCCGGCGGGAGGCGGTATCCAGCACATCAAAAGGAATACGCGCCCAATCGGCGGTCATAAAGTCGCTGGTGGTGACAGCGCGTAAAGCCAGGGTGTAGTCGTAGGTGCGGAAGTCGCCCATGACCCCGACCGAACGCATATCGGTCAAAACGGCGAAATACTGATTGATGTCGCGATCCAGCCCCGCATTGGCGATCTCCTCCCGGAAGATCGCGTCGGCGTCCTGCAAGAGCGCGATTTTTTCTTTGGTCAGTTCCCCGATGATCCGAACGCCCAAGCCGGGACCCGGGAAGGGTTGACGATAAACCATATATTCCGGCATACCGAGTTCCAAACCGACCTTGCGGACTTCGTCTTTGAACAGATCGCGGAGCGGTTCGATGATCTCATCAAAATCGACGTGTTCGGGTAAGCCCCCCACATTGTGATGGCTTTTGATCAACGCCGCGTCGCCCACGCCGGATTCGATACAATCGGGATAAATGGTGCCTTGCACCAAGTAATCCACCTTGCCGATCTTTTTGGCTTGCGCTTCAAAGACGCGAATAAACTCACGCCCGATGATTTTTCTTTTTTGTTCGGGATCGCAGATCCCGCGCAGTTGTCCCAAAAATTGTGCGGACGCGTCCACGGTGATCAGGTTGATGTTGTAGGTGCCGCGGAACAATTCGTCCACCTGCTTGGCTTCGTCTTTCCGCAACAGACCGTGATCCACAAAAATACAGGTCAGTTGATCCCCGACCGCTTGATGGAGAAGCAGAGCGGCGACAGCACTGTCCACGCCGCCGGAAAGCGCGCAGAGGACCTTTTTATCCCCGATCTTGTTTTTCAAAGTTTCGATCGTGCGCGTGGTGAACGAGGACATCGTCCATTCGCCGCGACATTCGCAAACGTTATACAAAAAGTTGCGGATCATTTCCGAGCCGAGCGGTGTGTGCATCACTTCGGGGTGGAATTGCACCGCATAGAGTTTTTTAGAGGCGTTTTCCATGGCGGCAACGGGGCAGGAGGCTGTCTTGCCGGTGATTTTGAAATCCACGGGAATACGCTCGATGTAATCGGTATGACTCATCCAGCAAAGCGTTTTAGCCGGCAATCCGGAAAAGAGTTTGCTTGCCGGATCGATCTGCAAATCAACTTTTCCGTATTCCTGAGCGCCGGCACTGACAACGCCGCCCGTTTGCTGAGCCATCAGTTGCGCACCGTAACAGATCCCCAAAACCGGAACGCCGATCTCAAAAAGTTTTTTGGTGTATAAAACGGCGTTTTCCCCATATACGCTTTTCGGACCGCCGGTAAGGATGATCCCGCGATAGCCGGCGGCTTTGATTTCTTCTAAAGGTACCGTATAGGGACGAATTTCCGAATAAACACGGTGCTCCCGCACACGCCGTGCGATGAGTTGATTATACTGCCCGCCGAAGTCAAGCACCAAAATTTTTTCCATAAGAAACCTCCAACAATGAGAACACTTTTATGACGGCGGCAACGCAAACGAGCCGTCAGCGGAATTTATGAGGGTCAAAGTTTGGAATACCCGAAACTGTTCACCAGAGCGTCGATGGGTTTTCCCTCGCGACAAAGAGGGCATTCATGGGAACTGTAACTGGCGTAATCGTGCAGATCTTTCGGATCGAAAACCGATTTTACCGGATAGCCCATGCAGGTATCCGCCGTGGCAAAAATCGCGGCGATCCCCGAAACGTTTCCGCCGTAATAGCGGATGGCTTCCACCGCGGCGCGTGCGGTATAACCGGTCGTGACAGACGCCGCTAAAATCAGCACGTTTTTTCCTTCGATCATGGGGACCAAACCGTCTCGAAAGATGATCTGACTGCCCGAAGTGTGTTCCGGCGTGACAATGTAAATCGTCTGATGCGCGTTCAGGTTGATAAAGGAACCCGCCGTCAGTTCTTCCGCCAGACAAGCGCCGATGACCTCGGTGCCGTCCAGGCACAGAATGGTATCAACAATGGTACTGGTGCTGTAATAGGACACCAACTCGTGTGCCACCGCCTTTGCTTCGGATAAACGCGATTTTTGCGTCGTTACGTCAATGTAATAATTGATATGGCTGTGACTGGTGGCGAAATGACCGGGGCAGACTCTTAAAAACAGATTTTTTTGTTTGGTACGAATTTTATAGGACTTTTCGGTTGGCATATGGTTTCACTCTTTCATCGAATAGGAATAAAAGGCGTTTCATTGGCGCTGGGGACATAATCAACAGCAGAATTCGTTGAAGACGAAACGCTGTCGGAAGAATCGGAAGAATCAGAACCTGCAGTCGTTTGCGAACTGTCGGTTGCCTGGCTGTTCTGGTTCCGGGAAGAAGAGGATCCCGATGCCGCTGAAGAAGCAAAAGAGGAAGCGGAATTCTTCGAAGTTTGTCCGGAAGAAACAGTCGATACGGTGCTTTCCGTGTCTTGGGAAGATACCGGGATGCCCGGTATTTCGGGCGATGATATCGTTTCCTTTCCGGATTCACTGTGGGAAGGAAAAATAACGCCGGAAGAATCACTTTCCGTTTCGACCGCGGACTGCGAAGAAGACGGGATGTCGCCGCTGACGGTGGAGGAGGTCTCATTTTCCGGCTTTCCGCAAGCCGCCAGAGCCAACAGGAATGTTCCGACGCATAAAAAAGCAAATACTCTTTTCATAGAAATTCTCCCTTTAGCCGTGCGGACACGGTTTTTGATAGCAAAAGGAGGTCATTCTGACCTTCTTTTATTGTACTGAATTTTTGTCTTTTTGTCAAGGACAGACCAGCCCCTCAGCGAATTTTACGAATATCGTAGGGGGTGGTTTGATAGACAAAATAATTCAGCCAGTTGGAATACAGCAAATTGGCGTGCGACCGCCAGGAAACCACAGGCGGCTGTGCGGGGTCGTCATGCGGAAAATAATTCTTCGGGACCCCAATCGGCAATCCCTCTTTGAGGTCGCGGAAGTATTCGTTTGCCAGCGTGTTGGCGTCATATTCCGAGTGCCCGGTGATGAAGATCTGTCGTCCTTCCGGGGAAGAAACGGCATAAACGCCCGCTATTTCAGAGGAGGCTAAAATGCGCAAACCGGGTTGCGATTCCACGTCCGCGCGATCGACGGTGGTATGCCGCGAATGAGGGACCATAAACACGTCGTCAAATCCGCGGAAAAGAATAGACCGCTTGTATTCGACCCGGTGCGGAAAAACGCCGAACAGTTTTTGTTCCAGTGGGCGCTTTTGAATGCCGTAGTGATAATACAGCCCCGCCTGTGCGCCCCAGCAGATATGGAAGGTGCTGTGGACGTGCGTTTTGCTCCATTCCATGATCTCGCACAGTTCGTCCCAGTATTCCACTTCCTCAAAAGCCAGATGCTCCACCGGCGCGCCGGTGATGATCATCCCGTCGAAAGTGTCGTTTTTTACATCGTCAAAGGTTTTGTAAAAGGTGAAAAGATGCTCTGCCGAGGTGTTTTTGGAGTGATAACTTTTGGTATGGATCAGTTCCAGATCCACCTGTAAAGGGGAGTTACCGAGCAACCGGGAAAGTTGGGTTTCGGTTTCGATTTTTTTCGGCATGAGATTTAAAAGAAGGATTTTCAGCGGACGAATATCCTGCGTAATGGCACGGGTCTCGGTCATTACGAAGATGTTTTCGTCGTTGAGAATTTTGACCGCCGGCAGATCGTTGGGAATTTTGATGGGCATGTTTAAGCCTCGCCTTCCGCCGCGTCCAGCGCCTGACGGATATCTGCGATCAGATCGGCGGCGTTTTCAATTCCGCAGGAAAACCGAACCAAATCGGACGGAATGCCCGCCGCGTTCAGTTCTTCTTCACTCATTTGACGGTGGGTGGTGCCCGCCGGGTGCAGGCAGCAGGTACGCGCGTCGGCCACGTGGGTCTCGATCGCGGCGATTTTCAGGTTGCGCATAAAGGCTTCCGCCGCTTTCCGGCCGCCCTTCAATCCGAAACTGACCACGCCGGTCACACCGTCGGGCAGATATTTCTGCGCCAGTTCGTAATACCGGTCGCCGGGAAGGCCCGGATATACCACATAAGAAACGCGGGGATCTTCCTGCAACGCTTTGGCGACCGCCATGCCGTTTTCACAATGACGTTTCATGCGGACGTGCAGGCTTTCCAATCCCAAATTCAGCAAAAAGGCGCTTTGCGGAGACTGGATCGAGCCGAAATCCCGCATGAGTTGCGCGGTGGCTTTGGTAATAAAGGCACCTGCTAAACCAAACCGCTCGGTATAGGTGACGCCGTGATAACTTTCATCCGGCGTGCAGAGTCCCGGAAATTTTTCCGGATAACGGGTCCAGTCAAATTTTCCGGAATCAACGATGCAGCCGCCGACCGCCGCGCCGTGACCGTCCATGTATTTGGTGGTGGAATGGGTGACGATGTCCGCGCCCCATTCGAACGGACGGCAGTTGACCGGCGTGGCAAAAGTGTTGTCCACGATCAGCGGAACGCCGTGGGCGTGAGCAGCACGGGCGAATTTTTCAATATCCAGTACGGTTAGCGCCGGGTTGGCGATGGTCTCGCCGAAAACGGCTTTGGTATTCGGACGAAAAGCCGCGTTCAGTTCTTCTTCGGTGCAGTCGGGCGAAACAAACGTGAATTCAATCCCCATGCGTTTCATGGTGACGGCAAACAGATTGTAGGTCCCGCCGTAAATCGAGGAAGAAGAGACAACATGATCGCCGCAGGAGGCAATGTTGAAAACCGAATAGAAGGACGCCGCCTGACCTGAAGAAGTCAGCATGGCAGCGGTGCCGCCTTCGAGTTCACAGATTTTTGCCGCCACGGTATCGCAGGTCGGATTTTGCAGGCGGGAATAAAAGTAACCGCTCGCTTCCAGATCGAACAGTTTGGCCATATCCGGTCCGGTGGCGTATTTAAAGGTAGTGCTTTGCACGATCGGGATTTGGCGGGGTTCACCGTTCCCGGGGGTGTATCCTCCCTGTACGCAGACCGTGTCTTTTTGATAACTCATGATTGATCACTCCAAATGAAAAATAGTAGAAACATTGGTATTCAATATCTGTTGCAGGTCTTCATCCGAAAGCCCTAAAGAAAGAAGATTTTCCAATTCCCTTTTTTGCGACCACATCGGGTAATCGGTTCCGAACAGGACGCGCCCGGCGCCGTAATAAGTCAGCAGTTTCCCGAAGGTTTCCCGATCGGTAAACGGAAAGGTCGAAGAACAGTCTACATATAAATTTTGCAAATCGCCAAACGCTTCGACAGCCTGTTCCCAGACCGACCATCCGCCGAAATGCGCGCCAATGACAGTCAGGTTGGTATAAATCTTCAAAACCGGCAGCAAACGGTTCGGATTGGAATAATCAAAACGTTTATCGCCGGTATGCATCAGGATCGGAAGCCCGTACCGTTCGCACAGTTCGTAAATTTTCAAACAGCGGTAATCATCGATCTTAAACTGTTGGATATCCGGGTGCAATTTGACGCCGTGCAGACCGAGTTCACACAGATGTTCCATGTCGCCTGCCTGATCGGCGCTGTCGGGATGGAGGGTTCCGAGTCCGATCAACTTGCCCGGATGCGCGGCGACTTCGGCGGCGATGAATTCGTTGATGCTTTTGACCTGATGCGGCGTTGTCGCAACCGACTGCACCACAAAACGGTCGATCCCCGCTTGCTCACCCTTTTCGAGCAAGTCCGTCACAGTACCCTTGTAAAGTGACTTTTCACCGTAAAAGCGGTCGGTTCCGGCAACCGCCAGCGGAGCGATCCGGTCAGGATAGATATGACAATGCGCGTCGGTCACAAAAAATTTTCCTGCCAGCATGTCAAGCCCCCCGGTTATGGTATTTCACAAGCATTTCTTTGACGAAAGAAACGGTTGTCTTTTAAAAGAGTCGGTCGATAAGCCGAGTTCTGTCACGGACGGTCATCTATCTCGACGCGGGATCGCTCCCGACGCTCCAGCCGCTTTTCGCAGCACACCGGGCCGGTGTATGGCTGCTGTCAGCGTTGCTCCGAATAGGGTTTACAGGTTCTCGACGTTCCCGTGAGAACGGTGAGCTCTTACCTCGCCTTTCCACCCTTACCGCGCGACAGCGCGGCGGTATATCTCTGTTGCACTTTCCCTAAGGTCACCCTCGGCGGCCGTTAGCCGTTATTCTGCCCTGTGGGGCTCGGACTTTCCTCAGGCCTTTCGGCCCGCGACCGTCTGACCGACTCTTGTACTATTCTAACACAACCGGCGTGTTGTGTCAAAATCTTTTTTTCGGAATACACTGTCATGGGAAAGGATCTGATGATATGGAACAATTCAAACGGAAATATTTTTTAGGCGCAAACTCTTGTGAGGGTTTTGTCTCGGCTTTTGGAAACAGTTACCGACCTGACGGCGAGTGGCGGGCGGTTCTCATCAAAGGCGGTCCCGGCACGGGAAAATCCTCTTTCATGAAATATGTGGCGCTCAAAGCCGCCGAGCGGGGCATGGAACCGGTGCTTTGCCCCTGCAGTTCAGATCCGGGGTCGCTCGACGCGGTGATTTTGCCGGAGAAACATTTTGTTATCATGGACAGCACCGCCCCGCATACAGTCGATCCGTCCTATCCGGGCGCGTGTGAGACGATTGTAAATCTCGGCGTTTACTGGTCGCAAGAAAAGTTGCTGTCGGCAAGCCGCGAGATCATCGACGCGACCAACCGCAATCACGCGTTGCACCAAAGTGCTTCGCGATACTTACGTGCGGCGGGCTTGCTGCTTACCGACAATTACAAGACCGCGCTTGCCTGTACCGATCAGGAAAAAACGCTTGCGTTTGCCGATCGGCTGTGTCGACAGTGGATCCCGGAATCCCCCGGACAGGGAACGGAATGGGTACGGTTTGCCGGAGGGATTACGCCGCTGGGTGTCGTTTCGTATGCCGGCAGTATTACCGCCGAGACCGAAAAAATCGTGGTCATCGACGACGTTTTCGGCAGCGCTTCCCACTTGATCATGAAACGGATCCGGGAATATGCTCTGCAAAACGGGCAGGAGGTTTTGACGTTAAAGAATCCTTTCCTGCCTTCGCAGATCCTTGATCATGTGGTGTTGCCGTCGCTGTCACTGGCCTTTGTGACCGAAAACGATTTTATCCGTTTCACCGGTGGCGGCAGACGGATCCACGCCAGACGGTTTGTGTCCGCCAAACAACTGCACGCCAGCCGGGAACGCATGCGCTTTAACCGCAAAGCGGTCCGGGAACTGCTGGTGACCGCCGCCGGCAAACTGGCGCAGGCAAAAGCCGTACACGATGAATTGGAACAATACTATATCCATGCCATGGATTTTGAATCCCTGACCGCCTTTGCGACGGAGTTCACCGAAAAACTGTTTCATACGTTGACTTGATAAAAACAAAAACCGTTCTCAGAGCGGTTTTTTTATATAGAAAAAGAATTCACAAAAGCTTCTTTTGTAACTCTTGACAAATTCAAAGTTTCTGAAAATCGCAAATTGTTCAGATGACCGAACTTTAAAAAAAACGGCGGGTTTTGTTGACTTTCGTCGGTAAGTGTGATAAGATAGGTTCAGACAATTCAATCTTGCCAATATAGGTTTGGTTTCACGGTCCAAATGTTTCTACCGCACGCCCGAAGTTGCGACTATTGGTATTCTGATCCCCGTTCGGGGGCGGTTTCGTATTGGCAGACAGGCTTATTATAGTCTGTTTTTTTGTTTTGTTGCCGGGAAAACCAACCTCGAACGGTTTGTTTTCAACAAAAGGAGTCGGTTTTGATGAAATCGTTGGAAGAAAAGATCCTTCGCGAAGGCACGGTCTTGCCGGGCGGCGTATTAAAGGTCAATTCCTTCCTGAATCATCAGATCGACGCGGACTTTTTGATGGAAATGGGGCGGGAGATCGCCCGACTGTTCGCGCAGGACGGCGTGACCAAGATCCTGACGATCGAGGCTTCGGGAATCGCGGTGGCGATGGGTGCGGCGGCGGCAATGCATGTGCCGGTGCTGTTTGCCAAAAAAGCCAAAACATCCAATGTGTCGGGGGAGATCCTGCAAACGGTGATCCATTCGTTTACTCATGGGGTCGATTATCACGTCACGGTGGAAAAAAAGTTTCTGCGGCCGGAAGACCGGGTACTCATCGTGGATGATTTTCTGGCAAACGGCAAGGCCGTTGAAGGATTGCTGGAATTGACCCGTCAGGCGGGCGCTACACCGGTCGGCGCGGCTTGCGCCATTGAAAAAGGCTTCCAGCACGGAGGGGACAAGTTACGGGAACAAGGGTTGCGGGTCGAATCGCTTGCCATTGTGGAGTCTATGACTGAAGACGGACTCACCTTCCGGGAATCATAAGGGGTATGTAATAAAATTTACATATATTTTAGGAGGAAAAATCATGAAAAAACTTATCTGCGCAATCATGGCTCTGGCAATGCTGTTCAGCTTTGCCGCGTGCAAAGGAAAAGACAACGGCACAAGTTCTGAAACGGGCAACACCGCGAACGCTTATGCCAACGTGAAAATCGGTCTGATCTGCCTGCATGACGAAAACTCGACCTATGACAACAACTTCATCCAGGCTTTGAAGTCGGTTCAAACTGAACTCGGCCTTTCCGATGATCAGGTTTTGATCAAAACCGGCATCGACGAGAGCGACGCTTGCTACAATGCCGCCGCTGAATTTGTAGACGCGGGCTGCAACGTGATCTTCGCAGACTCTTTTGGTCATGAGACCTACATGATCCAAGCCGCTAAGGAATTCCCGAACGTACAGTTCTGCCATGCGACCGGCACCTGTCTCTTATACACATCNNTCCAAGCCGCTAAGGAATTCCCGAACGTACAGTTCTGCCATGCGACCGGCACCAAATCTCAAACTGAGAATCTTGCCAACTATCACAATGCGTTTGCCGCGATCTATCAGGGTCGTTACCTCGCCGGTGTTGCCGCGGGTATGAAATTGCAGGAAATGATCGACAAGGGAACCATCACCGCCGACAAGGCTCTGATCGGTTACATCGGCGCTTTCAATTACGCCGAAGTGGTTTCCGGTATGACTTCCTTCTTCCTCGGCGCTCGCTCCATCTGCGAAAGCGCGACCATGAAAGTGGTTTACACCAACTCCTGGTTCGACATCGCCAAGGAAAAAGAAGCGGCTCTGAACCTCATCAACCAGGGTTGCGTCCTCATCAGCCAGCATGCTGACTCCGAAGGCGCTCCGAAAGCCTGCGAAGAAAAAGGCGTTCCGAACGTTGCTTACAACATCAGCACCATTCCGATGGGCCCGAACACCGCGATCATTTCTTCCAAGATTAACTGGGCTCCCTACTTCAAGATGATCATCGACGCCGCGAAGGACGGCAGCGAAATCCCGACCGATTTCTGCGGCACCATGAAAGACGGCTATGTGGAATTGACCGAACTCAACACCGCTGTTGCCGCCGAAGGCACTCAGGCAAAACTTGACGAAGTCAAAGCCAAACTCGAATCCGGCGAAATCAAAGTGTTCGACACCAAGACCTTCACGGTTGGCGGCAAAGAACTCACCACCTACACGGCTGACGTAGTGGACGAAGGCGACTTCAAACCCGAAACCGAAGTCATCGAAAACGGTGAATTCGCTGAATCTTCCAAGAGATCCGCTCCTTACTTCGACATCAAATACATCGACGGTATCAGCGAATAATTAAAACAAGTTCTGGTTGGGCGGAGCAACTATTGCTCCGCCTAACGTGTTTCTTTCACCCCGGTTTTGAGAAGAAAAAGCGGCGTTTTCTTCTGAGGACCGGCGGTTCTGACTTCCGAAGGAGGGAATTGCATGCCTACGGCAGCCATTGAATTAAAAAATATTACCAAACGGTTTGGCCCGGTTGTTGCCAACAACAACGTCAGCCTTTCGGTTTCCAAGGGGGAAATTTTATCTCTGCTCGGGGAAAACGGAAGCGGAAAAACAACCTTGATGAACATGATTTCCGGCATTTATTTCCCCGATGAAGGGCAGATCTTTATTGACGGCGAGGAAGTAATGATCCGTTCGCCCAAAGACGCGTTTGCTTATCGTATCGGGATGATCCATCAGCACTTCAAACTGATCGATGTCTTTTCCGCGGCGGAAAACATTGTGCTGGGGCTCAAAGAAGAAGGCCGGTACGACGCGAAAAAGGTCAGCGCACGTGTGGCTCAAATCAGCGAAAAATACGGTTTTGACATTGATCCCGCCAAAAAGATCTACGAAATGTCGGTTTCCGAGAAACAGACGGTCGAGATCATGAAAGTGCTATACCGCGGCGCGGATATTTTGATTTTGGACGAGCCGACCGCCGTGCTGACACCGCAGGAGACGCAAAAACTTTTTGCCATTCTTCGTCGCATGCGGGACGATGGAAAAGCCATTATCATCATCACTCATAAACTGCATGAAGTGTTGTCCCTGTCCGACCGCGTGGCGGTCCTTCGGAAAGGGGAATACATCGGCACGGTCGTCACCGCCGAAACCGATGAATCGGAATTGACCGAGATGATGGTCGGTAAAAAAATCAGCCTGAACATTCAGCGCAGCGAGCCGAAAGACCCGCAAGAGCGACTGGTGGTCGAAGGGCTTGACTGTATCAACCGCGAAGGCATCAAGGTGTTGGATGACGTGTCGTTCACCGCTCGGTCGGGGGAGATCCTCGGTATTGCGGGCATTGCCGGTAGCGGCCAGCGCGAACTGCTGGAAGCCATTGCCGGGCTTCAGCATATTCAAAACGGCAGCATTCTGTACCATGATCCCAAAACCGGGAAAGCCGAGGATTTGAAAGGCAAGTCACCGTTGCAGATCCGGGATCTCGGCGTTCGGCTTTCGTTTGTCCCAGAGGACCGGCTCGGCATGGGTCTGGTCGGGAACATGGATATTATCGATAACATGATGCTCCGGAGTTACCGGAAAGGCCGTTCCGTTTTCTTAGAGCGGAAAGCGCCGAAAACCCTGGCGGAAAACATTATTCAGCAGTTGGAAGTGGTGACTCCAAGCGCCGAAACCCCCGTTCGGAAACTGTCGGGCGGAAATGTTCAGAAGGTGCTGGTCGGACGGGAAATCGCCGCCGCGCCCACGGTGTTGATGGCGGCGTATCCGGTGCGCGGACTCGATATCAATTCTTCTTATGCGATTTATAATTTGCTCAACAAACAAAAAGAGCAAGGGGTCGCCGTGATTTTTGTCGGCGAGGATCTGGACGTTCTCATTGAACTGTGCGACCGCATTATGGTCATCGGTTCAGGAAGGATCACCGGTGTGGTGGACGGCCGAACCGCCAATAAAAGCGAGATCGGTCTGCTGATGACCAAAACACAAGGAGGGAACGCCGATGAAAACCCGTGAAAAACATGTTCGTGAACCGCTGTTTCATATTACCCGCCGCGCCGATATTGCCGCGCCGACGTCATGGTTGATCCGTTTGATCGCGATTTTTGCGGCGCTGGTGGTTTGCGCGTTAGTGATCGTCTTGATCACGGATTACAACCCCTTGCAGGTGTATGTCAAAATGTTCGAAGGTGCGTTCGGTTCACAGCGCAAGGTGATGATGCTCTTGCAAAATATTGCTATGTTGCTGTGTATTTCGCTGGCGGTCACCCCTGCTTTTAAAATGCGCTTTTGGAATTTGGGCGCCGAAGGCCAAGTTTTGGTCGGAGGTCTTGCCAGTGCCGCCTGCATGTTCTACGCGGGCGATCGCATGCCCAACGCCCTCTTGATTTTGGTGATGCTCATCACCAGCATTTTAAGCGGCGTTATTTGGGGCATCATCCCGGCTTTCTTTAAATCCTACTGGGGAACCAACGAAAGCCTCTTCACCCTGATGATGAACTATGTAGCCATGCAGTTAGTCGCGTTTTGTATCATGGTGTGGGTGCCGAGCGGTTCGAGTGTCATGGGAATTATCAATCAGCGCTCGGAAAACGGCTGGATCCCCAACCTTTTCGGCCAAAAGTATCTGATCAATATTCTGGTGGTCGTTTTACTGACCGTTGTCATGTTTGTATACTTGAAATCCAGCAAACAGGGATACGAAATCAGCGTGGTCGGGGAAAGCGAAAACACCGCCCGCTATATCGGGATCAACGTCAAAAAGGTCATTCTTCGCACCATGGTGATTTCGGGCGGCATTTGCGGTCTGGCGGGTTTCCTGCTGGTTTCGGGTACCAACCATACCATTTCCAAAGAACTGGCCGGCGGCATGGGCTTTACCGCCATTATGGTGTCGTGGCTGGCAAAGTTTAATCCGCTCATGATGGTGCTGACATCTTTCCTCATCGTCTTTTTACAGCGGGGCGCCGGCGAAATCGCGACGGCCTTCCGCTTAAATGAAAGTGTTTCGGATATTTTGACCGGCATCATTATTTTCTTCATCATCGGATGTGAGTTTTTCATCAATTATCAAATTCACCTCCGCGCGAGAAAGAAGGAGGTCGTGGCATGATTCGTACCATTTTTGCTTTTATCAACGCGGCGATCATTCAAGGAATCCCGCTGTTATACGGCTCCACCGGGGAGATCATCACCGAAAAAAGCGGCAACCTGAATCTCGGTATTCCCGGGATCATGTATATGGGTGGCATTTCGGGGATCATCGGCGGCTATCTGTATGAGCATTCTACCGATTCGCCTGTGGCGGCGCTGTGTATTCTGATCCCGCTGTTGTCTTCTTTGTTGGGTTCTACCCTGATGGCGCTGATTTACAGTTTTTTGACCATCACGTTGCGGGTCAATCAAAACGTGACGGGTCTTGCGCTGACGACTTTCGGCATTGGTATGGGAAACTTTTTCGGCGGTTCACTTTTGAGTTTTTTCGGAGAAACCGGGTCCATCTCTCTGTTGACCACCGGTAATTATTTCAAAACCAAACTTCCTTTTGCCTCTAAGTTAGGTCTCTTCGGGGAAACATTCCTGTCGTTTGGCTTTTTGGCGTATTTGGCCATTTTGCTGGCGCTCTTAGCCTCCTATGTTCTCAATCATACCAGGATCGGGCTGAATTTGCGTTCGGTGGGGGAAAACCCCGCTACGGCGGACGCGGCAGGGATCAACGTTGAAAAATACAAGTATCTTTCCACCTTGATCGGCGGCGCTGTTGCCGGATTGGGAGGCTTGTACTTCGTGATGGACTACACCGCCGGCGCCTGGACCAACAACGGTTTCGGGGATCGCGGCTGGCTTGCCATCGCCATTGTGATTTTCGCCATTTGGCGGCCGAATATGGCGGTTTTAAGTTCTTTCCTGTTTGGCGGATTGTATATTCTGTGCGTGTATATCCCCGGTCTTTCCAGCAGTACCAAAGAGTTGATCAACATGCTTCCGTATTTGGTGACGATTTTGGTGCTGGTCGTCGTCAGTATGCGGAAAAAGCGTGAGAATCAACCGCCTGCGTCACTCGGACTTTCCTATTTCCGCGAGGAACGCTGACTCTGTAAAGAAAAAACTTGACATTGACGAACAAATGTGATATATTTCTATCTGTAAAGAAAAAAACTTTACAGTGAGGCGGTCAAATTGGAAAAAGATTTGCAAATCTGCTCGTTGCTGGATGTTTACGGGAGTTTTTTAAGTCCCAAACAACGGGAATTGACCGAGCAGTATTATAACGATGATTTTTCCTTGTCGGAAATCGCGGAAAATGAGGGTATTACCCGTCAAGGGGTGCTCGATCAGATCAAACGCGCGGTTTCCCGCCTGTACGCATGGGAAGAATCCTGCGGTTACGCCGCGCGGTTTGCCGCTTTAAAGAAACTGGCAAAACAAATCGACGGCGACACAACGGTACAGGAAAAGTTGGTATCCTTGATCGAAGAACTGTAAAGGAGGTTGGCTGATGGCGTTTGATACCCTGTCCGATAAACTTGCCGGTGTTTGGAAACGCCTGCGCTCCAAGGGCAAACTCAGCGAAGCGGATGTCAAAACCGCGATGCGGGAAGTGCGTTTGGCGCTGTTGGAGGCCGACGTCAACTATAAAGTCGCCAAGGACTTTACGAACACCGTCACCGAAAAGTGTATCGGGGAAAATGTGATGGAGAGTTTGACGGCTCCGCAAATGGTCGTCAAAATCGTCAAGGAAGAACTCACCGCTTTGATGGGCAGTGAACAAACCCGCCTGAAAACGGCGAGCAAAGGTCCCACCGTGATCATGATGTGCGGTTTGCAGGGTTCGGGTAAAACCACCCATTCCGCAAAACTGGCGAAGTTTTTAAAGGGGCAGGGGCATCGTCCGCTTTTGGTGGCGTGCGATATTTACCGCCCGGCCGCGATTGAACAGTTAAAGGTCGTCGGGCGCGCGGTTGATACGCCGGTTTTTGAACTCGGCACTGAAAAACCCGAAAAAATCGCCCAAAAAGCCTTGTCGCACGCGCGGGATTACGGCTACGATTTTGTGGTTTTGGATACCGCCGGTCGTCTGCATATCGACGATGACCTGATGAAAGAACTCGAACGGATCACTGAAACGGTTGAAGTTCATGATGTTTTGCTGGTCATTGATTCCATGATCGGGCAGGACGCGGTCAATGTCGCTAAAGCCTTTAATGAGCGGTTGGAAATCACGGGTGTGATCCTCACCAAATTAGACGGTGACACTCGCGGCGGTGCGGCGCTTTCGGTACGCGCGGTGACCGGGAAACCGATCTTGTTTGCCGGCGTGGGGGAAAAACTCGATCAGTTGGAGGAGTTTCACCCCGATCGCATGGCTTCCCGTATTTTGGGAATGGGGGATGTGCTTTCTCTCATTGAGCGGGTGGAGACCCAAATTGATGAGAAAAAAGCCGAAGAAGCGGCGAGAAAACTGGAACAAAACCGTTTTGATATGAACGATTTGCTCGAACAGTTTCAGCAAATCAAAAAAATGGGATCCCTGAAAAGCGTGCTTTCCATGCTTCCGGGGATGGAAAAACAGTTGCGTGATGTGGATATCGACGATCGGCAAATGTTGCGCGTCGAAGCGATCATCCATTCAATGACCAAAAAGGAACGCGCCAAACCGGAAATCCTCAACGCTTCACGCAAGCGTCGGGTAGCGGCGGGCGCCGGTGTGCAGGTCGAAGATGTCAACCGCTTGCTTCGGCAGTACGATCAAATGCGCAAGATGTTTAAACAAATGAACAAAAAGGGCGGAAAACGCGGTCTGTTGCGCGGCATGCGCATGCCGGGAGGTTTTGGCTTTTAAATCAACGATTCCGGGGGATTACCCCTTGATTTGACCGAGGAGGTGTAAAAACAATGGCAGTGAAGATCAGACTTCGTCGAATGGGCGCAAAACGCGCACCGTTTTACCGTGTGGTGGTAGCGGATTCCCGTTACCCGCGTGACGGTCGCTTTATTGAGGAAATCGGCACATACGATCCGACCAAGGACCCGGCCGCAGTCAATATTGACGGCGAAAAGGCAAAGAAGTGGATCGCGAACGGCGCTCAGCCGACCGATACCGTAAAGGCATTGCTGAAAAAGAACGGCGTTCTGTAAAACGCGTTCACATTCCGGCGAACGGTGTTCGTCTTTAGTCCAAGGTAAGGTGAAAAGACATGAAAGAACTTTTGGAAGCCATGGCGACCGGTCTTGTGGAAGATCCGAGCGCCGTGAACGTAACGGTTGATGAGCCTGATGAAGAAGGCGTGATCTTTTATCATCTCCATGTTGCGGAAAACGATATGGGCCGCGTTATCGGCAAGCAAGGGCGTATTGCCAAAGCGATTCGCGTTGTCATGCGTGCTGCTGCCACCCGTGAAAATCAAAAAATCTCGGTCGAGATCGATTGATCAAACGGCAATCGACAACAGTTTTTACCCCCTCTTTCAGGGGGTATTGTTGTATGGAAGGAATGAGGAAAACCGTGATTCGGCAGTATTTGGAAACCGGAAAAATCGTCGGCACGCACGGCATCAAAGGGATGGTACGTGTACAGCCGTGGTCAGATTCGGGCGAGTTTTTAACCGGCTTTTCCCGCTTTTATCTCGACGCGGCAGGACAAACCGCTTTAAAAGCATTGCAGATCCGTCCGCATGGCAACGTGGTGCTGATGGCTTTTGACGGCGTTCAAACGCTGGAAAATGCCGAGGCGTTGCGTGGCAAGATCCTCTATATTTGCCGGGAAGATGCCGATCTGCCTGCCGGTCGCTATTTTGTGACCGACCTGATCGGTTGCGCAGTTTTCCATGCTGATAGCGGGGAAAAACTCGGCGTGTTGTCAGAGGTCTCTCAAACCGGTGCGAATGATGTCTGGCATGTAAAAAATGACGGCCGGGAGTATCTCTTGCCCGCTATCGATGAGGTTATTATTTCGGTCAAACCGGAAAAGGAACAAATCGTCATTCGCCCGATGAAAGGAATTTTTGATGATGAGGATTGATGTGCTGACCCTGTTTCCGGAAATGTGCGAAACGGTTTTGAGTGAGAGTATCATCGGTCGGGCGCGCCAAAACGGCAGGGTCGAGATCGTATGTACGAATATTCGCGATTTTGCCGAGAACAAGCACCACAAGGTAGATGATATGCCTTACGGCGGCGGGATGGGCATGGTGATGGCGGCGGATCCGATATATCGCTGTTTCCAAAGTGTTTGCGGCGAAGCCGAACCGAAACCGCATTGTATTTATCTTTCTCCAAAAGGAAAAACCTTCACGCAAAAACGGGCGGTCGAACTTGCGCGTATGGATCGGATCGTCTTGTTGTGCGGTCATTACGAAGGTGTGGACGAACGTGTTTTAGAGGAAATCGTCGATGAAGAGATCTCACTGGGAGATTTTGTGGTCACCGGCGGGGAACTGCCGGCTTTGGTCGTGGCGGATGCCGTCTGCCGGATGTTGCCGGGCGTGCTGTCGGATGACGCCTGCTTTGAAGAAGAAAGTCATTTTTCCGGACTGCTCGAATACCCCCAGTATACCCGGCCGGCTGTTTGGCACGAAAGGGCGGTGCCGGAGGTGTTGCTCTCAGGCGACCATGCTAAGGTGGACGCCTGGAGACGGGCGCAATCGCTTCTTTTGACCATGGAAAGACGCCCCGATCTGTTAAACGAAACATCGCTCACGGATGAAGACCGAAAACTACTAAACGCGCAAAAAATACGCTCTTAAAAAAGAAAAGCCTGCCGGATTCGTCAAAACACGCCAAAATTTCATAGAATTGCACAAATGTATCCGCCAGTTTTGGCGGATTGTTGGATAAATATTAGAACTTATATACAAAATATTGACGATTTTTCAAAATGTGCTATAATGTTAACAGTAGGGTAGTTTATATCCGATTATTCGGCGGGCAAAACGCATTTCGGTGATACATATTTTCATGGTGCCGGGTTGTTTTGTTCTCATAAAATTCAGTGGCTTCAACGGAAGTTGACCCGCATTATTGAGGAGATTTTATCATGTGTGTCAAAGATGTAGTGATTCAAAATCAGGTTGGTTTACATGCACGTCCGGCGACCTTTTTTATCCAAAAGGCCAACGAATATAAATCCTCCATTTGGGTGGAAAAAGATGAACGCAAAGTCAACGCAAAGAGTTTGTTGGGTGTTTTGTCGCTCGGTATTGTGGGCGGCACTTCCATCAAGATTATTGTCGACGGCTCTGATGAGAAAGAGGCGCTTGACGGTTTGGTATCGTTGGTGGAATCAGGTTTTGCCGATTAAGTGAGGCGTTTTTCAAAAGCGGCTGACCTTTTGAAAAGTTCAGCCGTTTTTTAGTTGACAAATGCAAAATAACTGGTATAATAATAGAGTATTTTCCAAATAGTTCCGGGTGTGGCGCAGTTGGTAGCGCGCTTGACTGGGGGTCAAGAGGCCGTGGGTTCAAGTCCCGTCACTCGGACCATGTTGACGGTTGAAATAGGATTTAAGTCTTATTTCAACCGTCTTTCTTTGGTGCCTTTAGGTGTGGAAATAACCCCCCGGTTCTACCGGGGGAAGGAAAACGAGCGAAGCTACAATAAAACGGGCGAGGCGTAGCTAAGCCCGAAAGACTACACTAAAAGAAGAACCTCTTGTATAATAGTAAAGGTTTGGCAACCGCATTACTAAAATACAGGAGGTTTTTCAAATGAAAGGAAATAATGAAATAAAAAGTAGCGCACATTCAAAATACAGGTGTCAGTACCATATAGTATTTGCCCCAAAATACAGGAGGCAGGAAATATATGGAAAAATAAAGAAAGATGTGGGAGAGATACTGCGGAAATTGTGTATACAGAAGCAAGTGGAAATAATTGAAGCAGAAGCGTGCCCGGATCACATACATATGTTGGTAAGTATCCCACCGCATATAAGTATAGCACAGTTTATGGGATATCTCAAGGGCAAAAGCAGTTTAATGATTTTCGACCGACATGCAAATCTAAAATACAAGTACGGACAAAGAAGTTTTTGGTGTCGAGGGTATTATGTAGATACGGTCGGTCGAAACAAAAATGTAATAGCGGAATACATCAGGAACCAGTTAGAGGAAGATTATGCCGCAGAACAAATTAGCATAAAAGAATTTATCGACCCGTTTACGGGTAACAAGAAAAAGTAGGCAAAAAAAGACAGCCGCACGAGAGCGGCTGCCCGAAATTGTAATGCGGTGCTAAACTTTCAGTGCCCCTTTCAGGGGCTAAGCCAGCATTAACCCCTTATAGGGGTGGTGCATACCACCGGTTTACCGGTGGTTATGATTCTTTTGTGCTGTTGAAGCAGAAGCAAAAACGAAAATAGGAGTTGTCGAAACTGCTCGAATATTGTCGAACGTTTGTTCTTGCCAAATGAAGGAAAATCTGTTAGAATATGGACAAACCATAAAGAGGAGATGTTTTTTTGATTTCGGAAAGAAAAAACCACAAGACATTTAAACAACTGGCGAGCGGCATGATATCGCTGATATTATGCTTGTCAATCTTGCTGACGGCATGCCCGGTAAGCGCCACGAGCGGAAGTTTCACCGGAGGGCAAATCCATACGGGCTATCGTTTGAAAATTACATATTCGGAAAGCGAACAGAATCCCATCACCAACAAATCGAAGGTGACGGCAAATTTATATCTGGTGCAGGATAAATACTATGATTTATATATCGGCACCCGTTCGGCGACCATCACAATCAACGGCGTGACGACCAATATCACCAACATCCCCGCGATCCATAATTCGGGAAATGTCACCACGCATTTGGGGACGGCGTCGACTACGGTGACCCATACGTCGGATGGGTCTAAATCAGTGACCATTGCCGCCACTTTCAATATGAACGCGACGCTTGGCGGCACCTATTATGGAACCATGAGCGCCTCAAAGAGCGTGGCATTGGATAAACTCGACCGAACCGCGCCCACGGTGACGCTTTCATTGACCAGTACAACCGCCAACAGCATAAAATTGAGTGCGAGTGCCAATGTTTCCTGTGATAACTGGCAGTATTCGTTAAACAACGGCTCTACATGGACATCCTTCGGTTCAACGGGTACATCGAATACGCTGAATATCAGCAACCTGTCGGGAGGCACGGCCTATTCGGTTGTGGCGCGCGCCCGGAAAGTATCCAATCACGTCACATCGTCCAAAAGCAGTGCGGTCAGCGCGACGACGAAACCCAATCCTCCCGGCGGACTGTCGGTCAGCAATATCACGCAGACGTCGGCAAAACTGAGTTGGAGCGCGGTGACCGGCGCCAATTCTTATAAAGTATATCTGGACGGCACCCGGGTGGATTACGGGCTTACGGTCAGAAACTATACCTTTACCGGGTTGACCGCGAACACCGGTTATGTTTTCGGCGTGCGTGCGACCGGCTCCGCGGGGGACAGTTCCCTCGCCTCGACCGAAAGTTATATTACCCTGCCGAATGTGCCGACGGCACTTGCCGTCACGGAGCAAACCGACCAAAGCGTAACGCTCACATGGTCACAGGACAACGGCGGGAACGCGGCGGCAACGACGTTCAACATTTATCGGGATTCGACCTTGATCGGAACCGGTACCACAACCGGTTATACCGATACCACCTACGGCAATACCGACAGCAATTACACGGTCTGCGCGGTCACATCGGCGGGGTCATCGGCGCAAACATCGGCGGTTTCCGTTACACATGTGCCGCTTGCCATTACCCCCAACGTGACCAATCACGCAACCTACGCGCAAATCACACCGTCCTTCACCGGCGGTCTGAACCGTCAGGTGGATATGACTTCGCTGAAATGGGAATACGGCGAACAAACCGCGGAATATTTCAGCGGAAACGGCACATCGTTTACCGGAAGTTTTTCGGTGCTGACCAACGGAACCTATACCGTTTACGCCGAAGATACTTCCGGCAGCGCGGCGGTGCAGACATTTACGGTCGAGGGAATCTATACCGTGTCCGCGCAAGGCGCGTATACACAAACCTTTACCGATCTTCAGGTGGATTCGGTCGGCTTGCCGATTTCCTTTGAACGCACCTATTGCTCCATGGACGGCGAAAACAGCCTTTTCGGGAACGGCTGGTCGTTGAATTACGCAAAATGTACCCGCCNNAAATGTACCCGCCTGAATGACGACGAAACGGTTCGGCTGGTCTTTTTGCCCGACGGCACCGTGAACTATTTCGCGGTAAACGGCACGGTGTATACCGGCATCCAAACTCAAAACAAACTGGTTCAAAGCGGCGACGACTTTATCCTGACCGCCAAAGACCGCACGGTGTATACCTATGAAGACGGTTACCTGACTTCGATTGAGGACGCGAACGGCAACGAGATCGAAATCGAACTGGATACGAATCATCTGCCGGTTACTATTACCGACAGCGTGGGGCGCGAATATACGATCGCTTATAACACCGATCATCAAATTATCGGTATCACCGACCCGGCAGCCCGCACCTTTACGTATCATTATGATAACGAGGGCAAACTGGACGAATATCATACGGCAAACGGTGCGATTGTTCACCATTATCTGTATGCCGGCGGATTGCTGACCGGAATCACCGACGCATACAACAAACCGGTCTGTGCCATTACTTATAACGCCGGTCGTCAGGCGGTTGTTGTCACAGAGGGCGACCAAAACAAGGCAACGTATTATTTGTATCAAATCACCGATGACGGTCAGATTGTAATCTATGAATCCGGCGAACCAATCGACTTGACACCGCCGATTGACCCGGAGAAAGTCATGCAGACCCAATGCAATCCGTTTAATCAAATCATCATTGATTCGCAAGGGTATATGTATGTATATAACACGGACGGAACCGTCTCTACGATTAACGGTCTGAATACCGACCTGACCTTTGTTACCTATTCATACGATTTATACGGCAATGTTGCGACAATCGTCACGCAGGAACAAGACGAACAGGAGCAGTTGCGGACGGTCAAAACGGTCGCCTGTGTTTACCAGTATCAGGAAAATACGGATATCGTTCTTTCGGTCACAGAAACCACCCTTACCTATACGTCTCCGGATTATCCGGAAAACAACGGACAGCCGACAGACACCATCGCCGTCACGACCGTCTATGACGCCTGCGGAAATCTGTTGAGCCAGACTACCCAGCATGATGAAGACACGGAAACAGTTACTTATACTTATTCTGCGAACGGTTTGCTTTTGACCGAAACGGACGGCGATAAAACCACAACGTATACGTATGATTTATACGGCAATTTAACTGGAGAAAGCGATACTGCGGGAAAACAGATTACTTCCGCCTATAACACAATTGGGTGGCTGTTAACGCAAAACAAAAATAACCAAACGCTAATATCATACGATTATAATATAAACGGCAATTGTCTGCGAACCACGAAAAACAATGTTGTAATCGACCGGTCGGTATATAATGCTTACGGGCGTTTAATGCAGCAAATTTCCGCCGCTCAATACAGTGCCGCGGATGACGGATTGAATGATACGACGCCGACGGATTCTTATTCCGACCAAACGGTGGGCGTGGTATATACGTATGGTGAAACCGGCACTATCAGCAGTATCGAAGCCAACGGCTATACGGTGCATGTGAACAGTGCCGAGAAAATCACATCGGTTGAAAACGGTGCAACCCTCGCAACATATACCTACGATACCGCCGGCAATCTTACAAATATCGCTTATGCTAATGAGCAAACGGTTGGATATACGTATGCAAATGACAAACCGGTTTCTTTTCAGATAGGCAACGCGACCGCCGCATCCTACACCTATGATGACAAAGGAACACTGACGGAAAAACAGGATTATTCCAACAACACCAAAACCGTTTACAGTGGTAATAACACAACGGTTTATACAATTGAGCAAAACCAACTACTGACACAGCGGTATGCTTATACGAAAAACCGGTATTTGCTGGTAGAGAACGAGGGCGTGACGGAATACCAGTTGGTGACCGACGAAAACGCGGCGGCTGATGTGACGCGTGTGACGGAAAGTTTTGCGGGGCAAACCTATCAAACCGATTATCAGGAAAATGAAGTCACTTACGGTACGGTTACCCGTACCCAAACATTAACGGACGGTCAAGTGACCGGTGCTGCGATTGAAACAGGTGAAAATACTGTTTTATCCTCGGCATATACGTATGACGAAGAAACCGGACAAATCGCGACGGTAACCAACACTTACGGCAACACCGCGGATGCCCGAACCTATGCCTATAACGACGAAGGCAAACTAACAAGCGTGACGCGGGGCAACCAAACCACACAGTATTTCTATGACCTTTCGGGGCAACTGGTGCGGGTGAACGACCCGGCGAACAATCAGACGGTGGTGGTCAGTTATCAGGGGGTCAGCGGGAATATCGCGTCGGTAACGACCTATCCCTACACGACCGACGAGACCATCCTTGCGACCGGAACGACCGTGAACTATACCTACGGCGACACCGACCGCGGCGATTTGCTCACAAACTTCAACGGTCATCCCATGACCTATGACAGATTTGGAAATCTGCAAAGTTATAACGGGTTCACCTATACGTGGCAGGCGGGCAGACGGTTGACGGGCATGACCGACGGGCTGAACAACACCTATGCGTATCAGTATGACGACAACGGGATCCGCACCCAAAAGACGGTCAACAACGCCACCACACATTTTACCGCGGTGGACGGCAGAATCACCGGGCAATACGACGGAACCAATACGCTCTATTTCCGGTATGACGAAGCCGACAGCCTGATCGGGTTTAACCTCAACGGAACCGAATATATTTACCTGAAAAACATGCAGGGAGATATAGAAGGCATTCTTGACAACAGCGGGAATGTTGTGGTACAATACGCCTACAACGCGTGGGGCAAGGTGCTGTCCTGCACCGGTACGCTGGCAAGCACGGTCGGCGCGATCAATCCCATGCGCTACCGCGGATATTACCAAGACGGTGAAACCGGGTATTACTATCTGCAAAGCCGGTACTACGATCCGGAAATCGGGCGGTTCATCAACGCGGACGAACCGAGCATGCTCTCCATCACCTTGGACGATATCGTAGGGGTGAACCTGTATACCTACTGCAACAACGATCCGGTGAACTTTGTTGATCCGACGGGGCATATTTCTATTTCTGTAATTGTTGCAAAACTTGCAACGAAAGCGATTGCATTAACGCTTAGATTATCTATAGCGATGTACTTATATGCAATCAGTGGTTCTCATTTTAAATCAGAACTAGATTTATCAGATTGGTATGATCCACTTGGTATATTGATGCGAAATAGATTGAAAAATTCAAAATTCATCATGGAATATATAAAAGAAATGATTAGAAAGCGAATTTGGAAAAAGAGTATTGATATTTATTTTGGTGATAGCGGAGGGAACGTTTCAGATCTTGATTTGTCTATGTCGGTTGGTCATGTTTCGATTTCATTTAGCATTACCAAAACAAACAAAAAACAGTTTATATGGTTTGGCAAAACAAAATATATTGTTACTNNTTAGATTGTTTAGAAAAAATGATGCAGGGTTAATTAAACGGGCAATAAACAATTATATTGGTTATTATCCTCAGGAGTGGAAAATACTAAAGATATATACATATTCCATAACTTACACATTTGATTATTACTATTAGGATGAGGCATTTATGAAAAATATTTTTATACTGTTGCTATTATCTTTTTTGCTGATAGGGGTGTTTGCGAGTTGCGATCATCATGATCCCGAAAGGAAAATTATCAATGACAGGTTGCATATTATCACACATCAAGGGGAAGTTGCATTATTAAAGAAAGGTAGTCAAATCAAGGAAAACGGTGAAGTAGAGATATGGGATGACGACAAAGTAATTATTCAAAAAAATTTTGTCGCATATTCGCTTTATGAAGATTTTGTTGTCTTATGTGAGGAAAAAGACGATGATACACAAATATTTTGGACATATGAAATCCAAAGTGAAAAGCTGCAAGAATACTCCACTTATTCGGAATTGAACAAAGCATTACCCTGTAATAAGTTGGAATGGAATCCGTTATGGGTTAAGGATTTTTCAATTAAATCATAACTACAGACACAGAGATGAGGGAGACAAGAGGGAGACAAAGGACACAGGGGACGGTTCTGTGTGTTTCCGGTCTTGTGAGAAAGATGATTAACACATAGAACCGTCCCCCTGTCTCTTAATGAACAAATTTTAAGGGTTATAAAAAATGCAATTAATTGGGCAAAACCTGATTACAGAGTGAAAGAATTGGTTTGTCCGCACGTTAAACGTCCTTTGGAGGAATAATTATGAAAAAAGTTGCAGTTATAGGTNNATTGCAGACAGATTGAAAAAAGCGATGTTGTGTGCCTTAAAGGAACTTATGATATAAAAGAAAATAGAAGAGAAGCCGCAAAGAATGACGGTGTTTTTGTTTACGAATCAAACGAAGCAATCTTTGCCGATAAAGATGTTGATATTATAGTGGTTGCTACTCCTAACGATGTTCACGAGGATTTGGTTGTAAACGGTCTTTTATCGGGACATAACGTAATCTGCGAAAAGCCTGTTGCATTGTCGGTTGAGGAATTTGACCGAAGGAAAACACAGGGGACGGTTCTATGTGTTAATCATCTTTCTCACAAGACCAAAGCTCACCCCGGTTAATCTGGAAATCTGTCTGATAGACAAACCTTTTTTCCTAAACTCTTTTATGTATTTATCGCGCTGTTTTTCCTTAAGCCTCTGAAAAGCGGCAACATTATCACACTTGGAATATTTATATATTATCTTTTTTGCCTGCTCATCTGTAACACGAACAATTGTCTTCTCATCGATTTCTAAGCATTTTTTATTTGAAACTTCTTCATGAGCCTGTTGGAATGTTTCAAACGGAATTATTTCAAAAACAAAATCGCTGTCAATAAAATCTGAGCCACCGAGATATTCACTGTAACTACTGTATTTATAACTGGCAACATCTTTACACAAACCGGCTTTCAATGGGTTTTGGTGTATATATCTGATAACTGTGATAAAATACGAGTCAGTCTCAACCGGTTCGCTTTTAAACCTGTCTTGAAACAGATGCCCNNATTATACCAATAAACAAATCGTGTAGCAATTCTTTTCATAATCTGCTCGATCGGTTCTTTTTCTTCTTTAATCAGCAAATGAATATGATTACCCATAAGGCAATAAGCAAATAATTTATACTCGCTTACTGCCTTACAGTCTTTTAATACCTGTAAAAACTTTTCAAAGTCTTCATTGTCTTCAAAAATCTGTTGTTGATTTATTCCTCGAAGCAAAACATGGTATATTCCGCTTTCACTTTTCCTTCGCGCTTGTCTTGGCATTCCCTTTCACCCATGAAAAACTATACCATAATTTAATGCTTTTGTCAACACACAGAACCGTCCCCTGTGTTCATACACAGAACCGTCCCCTGTGTTCATATTGGTTCACATCATTTTAACACATACATTTTTACAAACATTTCTTGCAAAGACCGATATGTTGGTTTATAATAGTACAGGTAATTAAAAGACTATGTTTAAAGGGGATAATTTATATGAATGCTGAAAACAAATTTGCAAGAATTATGAGAAACACCGGACCTGCAAGGTTTTTTATCCCTGTCGGGATAATACTTATTGTGTTTGGAGTGCTTATGCTCGGTTTCAAAACCGATAATTTTATTGAAACAACAGGAAAAATCACCGCTGTTACAGAGTGCCCGAAAGAAGCGGACGAAAATCAGCAGTATGATGTTGAGTTTACTTATACGGCAAACGGCAAAGAATATGAAAACTCTTTCCCGAATATGGAGGGCTCGTATACTGTGGGCGACAATATTACTATATACTATGACCCGGCAGATCCCGAAAAGATTACCAACAGCAAAATAGGCTTTCTTCCGCTGATTATCATTGTAGCCGGTGCGGCGGCTATAGTTTTCGGCGTATATAAGACGGTAAATGCTTTCAAAAAAAGCCGGAAACTTGACAATGCAATTCCCGGCGGTGCTTATGCTTCAGACGCTGAATTTGAAATGCTTAAAACCGCTTCCGGCACAAACGAGTATTATTGTAAGTTTGACGGTCAAACATTTAAGCCAGGGTATATAATTGAAGATGCAAACAGGAAAGTTTTATTTGAAGGCAAAATGACAAAGCAGGCGCTTGTGGGTGCGCGGACTTTTGAATTCAATAACCATATAACCGGAAGCGTTAAAGAACATCAGGTCGGTCACACAACAACACAGAACTATAATGATGAGTTTTTTTCTGCAACATCATGGTTTAAGTTTGACGGTGAAAATATCTGGGAACTTCTCCACTCGCGCGGTATCCGTATAAAGACAAATATGCGCAGTAAATTCCCGAATCTCGTTTATGAAGTCTCAAAAGACGGCAAACCTTTCACAGTAATCGAAACCAGCAGTAAATATGTTCATGAAGATGAAGCAGCAGAGCATAAAATCAACATCCCTGTCGGCAGATATTATTACCGTTTCTGGACACAGTCAAATGATATAGAGTCCCTTTTCCTTACAATCTTTGCAATTTCCGAAACAGAGCAGACAGTAGTTGAATAAGCGTTTGTTGTTTTATTAAAAATGGTAGAGTTGCTGACATGATCAAAGCGGAGTCGTTCAATACACGGCTCCGCTTTGATGTTATTCGGTTGATTCTTTTAAAAGCCTTACCGCAAGTGTGAATCCGCACTTGAATGCGGCGGCTTCTGAAATAGAGCTCATTTCATTGACTGAAGTATTATATTTTCAAAGAGTTTGAGTTGCTTATGGAAAGTTCGATTTCAAACTTTTCCCTGTTGTTTCCCATAAGGCGAAGCAAATTCTTATATTCAGCATTGTCATCAACAAATTCTTTGACCGGGCGAAGATTACCGTACCATAAGTCTTCCAATGCTGTCATACAAAAATCACCTCGTTAAGAACGATTTCGTTGACGCGGTCGCGGATGTTGTTCATTGCGCCGGTCTCGGCTGCCGCCTCGGTCGGTGCTTCTGCCTTCGGCAGAGGTCTCCACCGGAGACCCGCACCCCACGCCATTTGGTCGCGGCGTTTCAGTTCTTCGGTCATACCTTCTGCCTGTTTCATCTGTTCTACCAACTGAGAAAACGTTTCTTCTGCTTGGCGGTCAATATCTTCAATGTGCTCTTTCAGTTTTCCTGACAACATAAGCCCTGAATATTCGACTTTTTTATGATTCTGAAGATAGTCAAGATACATCAGTCCAAACCGTCCAACTTTGGGTGATTCCGGTGCTTTCAAGCAGGGCAGATAATAATCGCCTACCAGTTCATAATCAAGCCCGTTTGTTTCATCGTGAATAAATTGTTCCATTTTCAAATCCTCGCTTTCTTTAATTTGGGGTTCATTGTTTTGATTAGCAACAAATTAACATCCTCAATCGGTTTGCCTTCATCAATATACTTTGACCTTGCCGTATTAATGCAAGCAACTAATAACCGCCACTCAAAATAGGTTAGTTCTAAAATCTGTTTTTGTTCACGCATAAAATATCGCCTCCTTTGGCATCATTGTACCAATAAGAAGGCGATAGGTCGAATGTGTGAGACATATTATTTGACTCTGTTATCGGCTGTTGTTATAAGTCCTATTTCAACCGTCGGCACATGCTGAGTGTTCATAACGCAAGTGAGTTATGGACACTCAGTTTTTATATATTCAACTTATCTGATATTCGTATGTAAGGGAGCAGGCTCTGTGAGTCTGCTCGTTTTTTGTCAGGCGGTCACGGTATTGGGAATATATTCGACCGCGACGCCCCGACGGGTGTTGAGCTTGTGAAAATTCTGCACTGGTGTTGCAGGAATTTCCAATGCCCCGATAAAACGATAATGGATTTTGATTCGCTGGGTTCTGTTTTTGCCGGTGCCTTCGATGTTGTACACCTCGATCTTTTCGATCAGTTCCCGCAAAAGTACAGGCGTGAGCGTCTGCATTTTCATAAAGGTTCTTATGGCGGATACAAAATGGTCTTTTTCGTGCCGGATGTCCTCTAAATTCAGAAGCCGCATCCGAAATTGCTTTATTTTGTCCTGCAATTCGCCGCGCTCGATCTCGTACTTCTGCGACATGTGCATATACCACTGCTCCGTGACCTTGCCGTTTACCATATTCTCATACAGTCCTTCATAGAGCCGCTCCACGTCTTTACTGCGGACGATGGCTTTTTGAAGCGCTTCCTGCGTGGCTTTCTGTTGTGCGGCAATATCGCTGTTCGTCTTTGATTCCAGCAGATCGGCGAAGGAATCTTCGTCGTCTCTCAAAAAGTTGGTCAGACGTTTCAGTTCCATCAGTACAACGGTCTCTAACGAGTCGGCACGGATAATTAGTATAGATGAGTTATCATCAATGGCTTTTAATGAGGTCAAAGACGGGATTCCAATAATTGACGGCATTGAACAAATAAAAAGCCCCAGCAACAAACGAACAATATCAGTATTAAAGNNTGTCAAGCTGTTTACCAAGAATATTTCAAAGATTAAGCGATAAAAACAAAATTATAGACAGATTAAAGTATTTGCATTTTTTTGACAATGTTTTGCTGATGCACCGAGAACCATTTGATATTAATAATATCGAAAAAACAAATGAAATTGAAATCTATGTGAGAAATTCAGAATTGTCTGGCAAGACGATTATATCCGACTGCTTCAAACAGAAGATATTCAGTTCGCCGATGAAATGCTTATCTCCCTTTTTACCGGTATGAGAATGGGTGAGGTAGTCGCCCTCACAATAGGTGATATTGATTTAGAAAACGGCTATATCAACATTCACCGTACCATGGCGACCGACGAAGGCGGAAATCCTTATATAAACGACCGAACAAAGACCGATACAGGTATGCGTGTTATCAAAGTTACCGATGAAGTAAAACAACTGCTGAATGATATATGCAAAGGGCGAAGCAAACACGAATTTGTATTTACCCGTCCTGACGGTCGTTTTATTTCAAGACCGATGATTTACAGTCAGTTTCGCAGGATGGACGACAAGTATCACTTTATCAAACCGCAGGTTAATACAAAAGTAGATCTGCACTCCCTGAGGCACACCTTTGCTACAAGATGTATCGAATCGGGAATGCAGGCGAAAGTGTTGCAACATATTTTAGGCCACAAGGATATTACAACGACCTATAACACCTACGGAGATGTGTTTAATAAATTTGAGTTTGATAACATCACAAAGGCGGAAAATTATTTAAGGGAAAACGGACTTTCAATTTATAGTAATACAAAGCCGAAAATCATCAAAATGGCGTGATTTTGTATGCCAATTTTATGCCAATACGATCGGATTATGCCAATATTATGCCAATATTTACGACCTTAAAATGACTTAAAGCGATTTCACCGTAATTCCGCAAACCCGCATAAACAGGGCGTTTAAGGGCATTTTGGCACAAAAAACGGGCAGGTTAAAAAACCTGCCCGGATGGTGGGAGAGGTTGCATACGACACCCAAAAAGCCCAGTATTTATGCGGGTTTGTGATTTCGAGTAGCCCAACAGTAGCCCAACGATTCGAATCCATCCTCCGGACATTTTCGACCGCTTTTTTGCCCTCTGAAAACCGCGCTTTTTTAATCCCAAAATCTTTGGTATTTTTTTCAAATCTCACACATTCGACTCATGTGTTTATTTCATATAAAATGACATCACAAGGAGGCGAACCTTATGCGTGAGCAAAAACGGGTTTTATTTTTAACTGATGCAGAATGGCAACTGTTAGTCAGGTGCATCAACAAGGCGCGGTCAAAATATCTCGATGAGGATAAGCCAATTGACGATGTCAATATTCTACTTGTAAAAGTTATAAAAGTCAAGTTGAAGAAAGTGAGGGTGTAAAATGGAAAAGATTATTCACGACGAAAAGAACGAGCTTGATTACGAACTAATAGGCGATTATTACATACCTTGCCTTAAAGCCCCTGAGTCACCAAAAGTCGGCAGATTCGGAATGTTGTATCGCGATTATCTACGCAACAATAAGCGAGTTACATATTCAGGGCTTATGCTTTCGGGAAAACTGAAAGAGCATATAGAGGATATTGACCGTCAGGCGGAGGATATGTTTGCTCAGCTTGTTGATCAAATGAAGCAAGCCGAAGGCGTAACCGAACAGCTCAAAGCTGCCGACCAGTTGGAATGGGTGTGCCGTATGAATTCCATCAGGGGCCGCGCCGAAGAGATTGTCAAAAGCGAGGTGTTGTTCAAATGACAACACTTGAAAACCTCTGGTACGGTAACATCCGTCCGGTCGAACAGTTCGTTGAAGGCAATAAGGAATACAAGAACTTGCTTCGCCTTGTAGGAAGCAACCGTGAAAAACTCGAAGCAACTCTTAACCCTGAACAAGCCAAACTATTCGAGAAATACTACGCAGCAGCAAATGAAATGAACTCCGTCTCCGAAACGGCGGCGTTCAAATTCGGTTTCGATCTGGCAGTATGGTTGCTAACAGAATCAGCCCAATAACATTAAAGCGGAGCCGCTTACACGGCTCCGCTAAACACTATAACATATTGCAACATATTTGTTTTTACTCTAATATGTACAATTCACTCAATGCTCTTGTGTATGCTATGTATTTTTCGTTTTTATTCATTTGATTAGCATAAATATATCTAATTGCTTATCACAATAAAAATATCTCTACTCTTTATTGTTCATTTCAACTTGCCCTATAACTTCATTATTGCAGCAAATAACACTCGGTGCTTTTCCGTCCTCTGCGGCATATTCAGGTCGTGAAGAAAGCATATCAACAAGTTCGTTAATATTATTGAATTTTGTTGCTTGATACGGTTGCTCAAACGCCAATTTTTCAACAAATAAAAGATGATCACCTTCGTTTATAAGTAACCCGGCGTGACCGACAAAAGCGGTCGGACTCATAGTATCTTCCATTACAACGCTTATCAAAGATATGTTTTCCGCGTCAAAATGAATTCCGTGCTTTTCCCAGTTTTGCGGCAGGGCGTTTACCAGTCCGATATCAGGAATTGCGGTCTCACCGAAAAGGGTCGTGAATTCATAATACCTATCCTTAATCATACTGTATTTTGCTTCGTTTTCTATCGCATCAACATCAATCATAAGATAGGTGCCGTTATACTCTTTTTCGGGGNNTGCAATTCGCATCCGAATAGTTATGAGTTTTCTCCCAATAATCTGCGCACGCAAAAGTATCCCCTTTAAGGTCGGAGAGTTCAGTCCATTGCTGCGGCAATTCTGTTTTTTTAGCCGAAGTGTCGGAAAATTCTTTCACCCATTCTTTATAAACACTCGTGTTTTGAAGTCCGCTTTTTTCAAGTGCGACACATACCTCATCAATAATTCTATTGTCTATCAGATACGCCGATTGCGGTAACTTGCCGCTTTCAGGCGTATTTTTGTTACAGGCAGTTAAAGTTACCGCAACAAATGCAAGTATAAAGCATAGTATTCTTTTCATTTAATCAATCTCCAAAAAAAATTTTTAACTGTGCTAATCACAATTTATCTTACCACTTTAACAAGTTTCTCCATTTTGGAGGCAGATTCTGCAAAACTTTTAATGTCTGCTCCGGCAAACTCAGAAGCGGCCTTTTCATTTACAGTATACTCCTGCTGACCGGAACCGTTTTCATACCTCCAAGTAACAGTATTAAGATTGTCAACCGCCGCAATCATAATACATGCATCCGAAAGCATTTTCTGCCTGACTCTTGTATCCTGTGGCATGGCAACCGGTTCTTCCAAAATAACGATCCAACCGTAAGGTTCTTTGGAAGTTTGCAGTTCATTTTTATATGCTCCGTACCTCTCGTTTAATCCTATGATGTTTGCTATTTTTTGATTTGCCGACATATTTCCGACATAAGGATTTTTAGCAGCATACAGTCGCCCTGCGATATTAGAGATTTTTTCACCATTTTCCCATAAAACAAGTCCGCCGCCGGTTACCGCTTTGATCGGGTTGCTTTTTACGGTATAGGTTTCGCTGAACGAACCGCGGTTGAACGGCGCAATCGGGGCAGTAAACAGTTTTATGTCAACCACTCCGTCTTTCTCAGTAAAGGTCACCCTTGCAACGCCTTCTCCGCTGCTTGTAAGAACGCCATCTACATAAACCGCATTGCCGTCAACTTGAACATTAACGGCGTGCGCACTTAAATCCGCAGCGGTTCCACGCACAAAGATAAACAAACCAGCAGTGATCAGACCGATAACCAGAGTTGACACCACGGCAATCCACGCTGTAAGACGTTTTGATTTCTTCACTTTCTTCAAATAATTGATTTCTTCCTTTTGAGAAAGTATGTCTTCCTCCGGTTCTTTCATACGCCTGAGCATATCTGCGCAATTACGGCACTCCGAAATATGCTCCTCTATGGCAGTATTGGTGATATCGCTTGTTTGACCGTCTGCATAAGACGGAAGAAGGTCTCTTATGATTTCACAATTTAGTTGTCTGCTCATTGCTCTAACTCCTTTTTCAGCTTTTCTTTGCCACGAAAGAAGGTAACTCTTGCCCAACTCTCCGTTTTATGCATAATTTCACCGATTTGACGAAAGCTTAAATCACCTAAAAGTCTCATATACATAACTTCCCGTGAGTCGTCCGGTAACAGCCGAATTTTTTTCATAATTTCGATCTGACCGTATTCGGCACTGAAAACCGATTCCGCAGAGGCGGNNGCAGAGGCGGTTTCAACCAACGTATTCTCTAACGGCTCTGTTTCCGGGTGCTTTCTTCGCCAGGAGGAAAGAGCGTTTTTTGCGATTGCAATCAGCCATGTGGAGATTTTACAGCTTCCGTCAAATCGGTCAATACCCTTTACGGCAAGATAAAACGTCTCCTGCGTGAGTTCTTCCGAGAGATCGGGATTACCGGTCCTTGAGAGGAGATAACGGTACACAGTCTGTGCGTGTTCGCGATATATTTTTTCCAAAGACTGCATAGTCATATCTCCTCCTTTCATTCGTCTGTACATTAAAGCCGAAAAAATGCAATTCGTTACATCAAATTAAAAATTTTTTATATCAGGCATTTGCCGATCGGGCGTATTTTTACTACAATTTGGCTTAATCTGGCGAGTTCAACTCTCGCCAGATTAAATTAACTTACCATAATCAAAGACGAAAGCAAGGGCGAATAGATTTTATAATGCTCCTCGGCTCTACCGGGGAAATACTTGTTAAGCAACTCCCATGTATCGTATTCTGTATTCATAAACATACCGTGCGCACCGATTGAATAATCGATTGTCTCAACATAACCGGTATAAGATGTGGCGGTAACATCATCGTTTTCACCCTCTGCAAACCAGTTTGTCGCCTCAAAATATATGTATTCTATACCCCTGTCCATAAAGCCCGTGTGGTCGCTGGCGGCAAGTGTCGCAGGTGAAGGCACAGAATAATTGACAGGCGATTGATTTTCAAAAGTCCATGGATTTGTGTACAAGGTTTTTATCTTAATTTCGGGACCTTTTTTATGCTTCTCATAATATCCGTCTAAATCGGCGGTTCTCATCACATTAAAGCCTATGCTTTCGGCTGTTTTTGCCGCAAATTTATATCCGTCTGTTTTACTCGGTTTTGTATATTCATCAATTAAGTTGTTTAGGTCTCCGCCGTAAATATTGCAATAATCACCAAACGCCAATGAGTCAATATTTATCATATAGATTGTTGATTTTACCTCTTCTTCGCTCATGTTTTCCGCATAATAATTACTGCCCTTACATCCGCACTCTTCCGCATCAAAGAAAATATATGTTATAGTGAAATGCGGCTTAATTTTAGAAAGTCCCACGGCATTTGCCAAAAGCAAGGCAATACCCGAACCGTTGTCGCCTATTCCGTCACCGTCATAGTGTGCACCCGCTATTATCCTGTGCGAGCTGTCTTCACCTTCGACTGTAAGCACAATATTTGCTCCGCTTTGTTCTTTATCGTCATAATCGCTGTAAGTGAACTNNAACTCGGTAACTATCCAATCGGCGGTTTTGTCATGGTCTTCTTTGCCCATATTTCTGTCGTTAAAATTCTCGCCTATATAAGTAAGGTATTGAAAGGCGGCGGCACTGAAATCATAACTGTTTAAATTTCCCTTGTCAACTTTGGAAGTAAGCGCGGATATTAAAGAATTATTTATCTCTTCTTCCGGCTTCGAAGAACTATTATCAAGTTCTCCGCAGGATGCAAATACGGTTAAAATAACTACGGTTAAAACTGCGGCAATTATTCTTTTCATAGGTTTCTCTCCTTTTATTACATAGTTAATTATAGACGGGTATTTAAAAAATAGCAAATAAATTGTTTTACTGCTTTTTAACAATATGGGTATCGCTCATATTTAATGTTTTTGCAAGGAGCAGCGTCAAGATACTGCTGGCGACAGCCGAAACGCTTGCCATAAGCCAAACTCCGTTTAAGTTCCATAATCTGTTATTCAATCTCGCCTGTGCGATAAATAAATTTCACCTGTCCATCCATACCATCAGGGAGTCCGGCAAAGCTCTTATAGTTTTTAGAAACCTTTACCGTTGCTTTCAAGCGTTCGATAAGGCCCGTAAGATTTCCGTTTACGACGCCGATGAGTTTTTGAACGCCCTTCTCATTGAATTCTTTAAGACCGCCGGACAGTTTCATAGAACCGTCACGAAGCTCAGTAACTCCGTCAACCAGCGCAGGAGTCCCGTTTTTCATTGTTAAAATTCCGTTATAGAGTTTATCTGCTCCGGCTGAAAGTTTTGCGCTGCCGCCTTTTAGGCTCGCTGCGCCGGCTTTAAGTTCATTTGCGCCGCCTGCCGCCTGTGTTACACCTGCCGTGTAGGTTTGAAATCCCAAATAAAAAGCATTGTAACTGTCGAGCGAGGTTTTAAGCGAAATAACCTGTTTGGCTCCGCTTGACGCGGCGGCGAGTTTCAACTGAACCTCATCGCTTGCCATCGTGTCGGCAATTGCTTTTTTCACATGCGCTTCGGTGTTTTGCTCTATAAGTGCTTTTATATCGGCCGAATCCATTTGCGCGGCGACATTAGTCGAAATAAGCGATTTGACAGCATCGGTTGCCATTTGCGTATCAATAGCGTTATTAACCGCGGTTTGTGTGGCTTCGTCAACAAGTCCCGCCGAAACCGCCTGCTCGTAAGAATCCTTACTCATTCCCGTGGCAGCGGGAATCACCTGACCTGAAACGTTATACCTGACCGCCGCCGTTACTTGCGCCTCGACCTGTGCTGTGACCGCGGTTGTCACCTGTGATTTAATATAGTCACGTTTTGCTTCAACACCTTCGGTAACGGTGCCGAGCGCCGCAGAGTATACTTTTTCGCTGTCAAGTGAATCTATTACACCGTTTAAAACAGCAGCGTAGTTTTCCGGTGTCATATCGGGTACACTGAGCCCTGCTGCAGTCAGTTGTGTTTTAGCGGTAGCAAGAAGGGTATCAAACACCTGCTTTGCGCCGCCGTTCAACGTCTCATTGTTTGCCGCAAGGGTATTAAGACCGGTGGCTAACTCGTTTACACCGTTTTGAAGTTGTCCTATACCGCCGTCAAGTTCCGAAGCGCCGTTTTTAAGCGCCAGCGCGCCTGCCGTGAGTTTGTCAATACCTGCAACCAATTCCTTTGATTTATCAAGAAGAGTGCATAATCCGTCATACAGCTTTGAAGAGCCGTCTAAAAGCTGTGCCATACCGTCTGACAGCTCCGACAGAGACGTTTTAAGAGAGGATACGTCATTTAGTTTACTCGTATCAAGACTATTAAACAATCCGTTTGTCGCAACCGTTACGGTCATACCGAGCGAAAATTCTTTTGCGTCGGCGGTTATCTCAACATAATCGGGGATGTTGAATTTATCGGGGTCTATGTCAAGATTATCTCTGAGTCCGGGGAAGGACAGACCAACAACAACCGTGCGCGAGCCGTCGTTTATAAGTTTGCCATTTGAAACTTTTATATTCCTAAATGTATCGTTGTCAAGAATAAGTCCCGTAAGCATTGCAAACGGAACGTATATCCTCACGTTTTCGCCGCCTATATTTACCGTTTCATACTGATTGTTTTTATAGTCAAAGCGGATAGTCACTTTGCCACTCTTACCTTTCAGTTCATTAGGCGAAATACTTTTTCCGTCGAGCTTGTAAGTAACTTTAAGGTCTACGGGGAGTTCTTTTTGGATATTCCCCTGATAGTAGATGTCGTTGCCTTCGGTGTCCCATACACGACTACCTTCGCCGCCGAGTTTATATGAATTGTCGCCCTTGATATTTACAACATCCGAAAGATCGGTAGTATCATTTATCTGAGTCGCGCCAAGCGTGTTCTTTATCCAGTCGCTGACAATGATTTTGCTGACCGAACCGTCTGCATCGGCTAAAACATATACTGTTTCGCTTTTGGATATGTCTTCATTTTCCGCCACCGGAGAAGCAACTTCCGCTTCCGTCTTTTCGGCGGTTTTATCTTTTCCTTCCTGTGCAAAAGCCGCAATTCCTACCGTGCCTATAACAAGCACTGCACAAAGGCACAACGAAATGATCCTTACAATATTATTTTTCATTGGAAACAACCTCCGCTTTTATATTTTTATCACCTATATGCGTCATGCCGAGCGTTGTTTTGCATATGATTTTATCGCAGAGCATGAGAAGTGCGGGCAAAGTGAGAATAACCAGCACCATACTGATTACCGCTCCTCTGGCAAGAAGCATACAAAGAGAACTTACAATATCAAGATTTGAGAAAACCGCAACACCGAATGTTGCCGAAAAGAGCCCCATTCCCGAAACGATTATTGACGGAATCGAAGTAGACAGTGCCGTTATTACCGAACTGCGTTTATCCGCACCGCCGATACGCTCGGTTTTATACCGCGTCGTCATAAGTATTGCATAATCTACTGTGGCTCCGAGTTGAATCGTGCTGATACAAATCGGAGCAATAAACGGAAGACTCTGCCCTAAATAGTGCGGGAGGCCTAAGTTTATGAAAATTGCCGTTTCGATAACCGCTATTAAAACAAACGGCAAAGAAATACTCTTTTCCACAAAGGCAATAATGACGAAAATCGCGATAACCGATATGATTGTGACCACCTTAAAGTCGTGGTCGGTTGTTTCAATCATATCCTTCATACAGGGCGCTTCACCGATAAGCATACCGTCCTTATCATATTTTTTAAGAATTTTATTAAGACTGTTTATTTGTTCGTTTACCTCGTCGCTCGCCACACGGTATTCCGAGTTTATAAGCATTAATTCCCATTTATCACTTTTAAGTACGGATGTGACGGATTCGGGAAGAATTTCCTCGGGCACAGCCGATCCGATAACAGATTGGAGACCTAAAACATATTTAACGCCGTCAACCTGCTCCATTTCTTTAATCATTGACCGGACATCCTTAGGAGCGGTATTAGCATCTACAAGGAGCATATGTGTTGAGGCAACATTGAAGTCTTCACGCAATTTGCTGTTTGCTATTACATATCCGATATCCTTCGGTAAATTCTCGCCCATATCGTAATACACTTCATTATTTGTCTTGCTGTATCCGTAGTACGCCGGCAAAATGACCAGTGCCAAAACGATAATAAATATCGGGAATATTCTTACTGTAGCTTTTGAAAACTTGCCCATATCGGGTATCAGCGCTTTATGCTTTGTTTTTTGAAGTGGCTTATCAAACAGGAGAATGAGTGCCGGCAATACCGTAACGCAACCGATAACGCCGAGCAAAACGCCTTTTGCCATTACGATACCGAGATCGCGCCCCATGGTAAATGACATAAAGCAAAGCGCAATAAATCCCGCAATTGTTGTAACGGAACTACCAAGAACGCTTGTAAATGTGTTGTGCACCGCAACCGCCATTGCCTGCTTGTGATCATCGTAATATTGCAGTTGTTCATTGTAACTGTGCCATAGGAAAATCGAATAGTCGAGCGTTACAGCAAGCTGCAAAACTGCTGACAGCGCCTTTGTTATGTAAGACACTTCGCCGAGAAAATAGTTTGAACCGAGGTTCAGAATAATCATCATAGCGATTGAAAGCAAGAAAATAAAGGGTGCCAACCACGAATCCAGAAGCAAGAGCATAGCCACCGTTGCCAAAGCCACCGCAATAGCCACATAAACGGGTTCTTCTTTTTCACACAGGTCTTTAAGGTCGGTAACAAGTGCGCTCATCCCCGATACAAAGCACTTCTTACCGGCTATTTGCCGTATCTCACGGATTGCGTCCATAGTTATATCCGCCGAAGTAGAACTGTCAAAGAACACTGCCATTAAGGTTGAGTTTTCCGTATTGAAAGCGTTATAAACCTTTTTAGGTAACAATTCCATAGGTATAGATAAGTCGGCGACGCTGTCGTACCAAATCACCGTATCAACATGATCGACTTTCTCTATTTTACTTTTCAGCGCCGAAACGTCCTTTGCCGGCATATTTTCCGCAATTATGAAAGAAAACGCACCTTTGCCGAAGTCTTTCATCAGTTCGTTCTGACCGATTACCGTTTCCATATCTTCCGGCAGGTAATCAAGCATATCGTAATTCACTCTGGTTCCTATATACCCGAACACAGCCGAAACGATTAAAACCGCTGTAACAAGCAGAATCAGTATGCGGTGCTTAACCACCGCTTTTGCCAGTTTCATCTGTTTTCCGCCCCCGTTTCATAAAACTCCGCCTCGATAACATCGGGATATTGATTGTTTATTATTTTCACAGTACTGACCGCCACGCATAAATTAAGCACACCTTCGGACAAAAATGATATGCCGAGCAATACCGTCAGCATTTTTGCACTTTCCCACGGTCGAATGACAAGTAGTATCCCGATTAAAGCCGATATAACTGCAAACGCCGTAATTATCCACCAAGCGTTTATTCCGAATTTTTTTGCATCAAGCGCTATGCGTATCTTAAAAAGCGAATCGGAAAGAATGACGATTCCAATAGCGATAAAAATGAAATTGAGAACATCAAACGGTTTTGCCACCACAATCGCACCGATAACAATTAAAACCATTCCGAATTCAAGATCATACTGAAATGCGAGCCGATATAAGTCTTTCGAATAATATCCGATAATCTTTATTGTCCCGAATACAATCATTGATATTCCGAGTAAGTATCCAAGAAACGTAGCGGAAACATCCGGATGTATAATAAATATCAGCCCGGCAAGGCAAAACACGGTCGACATCACAATATATCCTGTTTTTGCCGTATGCATTAGTGTCGTGGAACGCATTTTCATATGTATCTCCCTCCTACACGAACATTGTATTCAAAAGGGCAAGAATTAAAACAGGCAACAAAAATCCCGTGCCTAAAAAACAGACACGGGACAAAAAACGTCTAAATATTCTGTTGATCCGGTGAGAGTCGAACTCGCCAGATTATCCGTTGATACTGCGGTCGATCATTCCCTCGATCACACCACGGTGAAGCTCGCAGAAGCGCGAGATCAGTTTATGCACATCCGGCTCCATTTTCCGGTCTAACCAATTTATCACGAGACCAAAGCACTCGCTTTTATAAAAGAGGTGTATAATCTCCTTGTCGAATTCGTCGATCTTTCTTTCTTTTATCAAAGTCTGACCGTATGACTCGACGATATGATCGCAGACCTTCCAGAGATACTGTTCAAAAATGTCGCGGTTGACGGAGTTATATATGTGAAGAATTGCTTTCTTGTTTTTTGATGCAAAATCCGTTGCCGCGAAAAGAGCGGCTTCGGCGGATTCTATGGTAGGATATTTATTTATGATTTCATCTGCCTCTTCGCGAATCATTTCTTCTATAAGAGTAGGGAGATCCTGATAATGATAATAAAAAGAATTGCGGTTGATGCCACATTCCTCCACAATCATTTTTACGGTGATCTGTGTAAGCGGTTTCCGCTCAAGAAGAGATATAAATGTTTCTTTAATCAGTTCTTTTGTCAAATTCTTCAACCGCTCGCCCCCTCGTATGCGAATTTAAGCTGATATCATTGTATCATAAAACTTAAGTTTTGACAATATTGAAATATGTAATTTGGCAAATGTTGCTTTTTTACTTGACAAACGAACAAATGTTCGTTATAATGTTATTTGTGACAATTTGCCTTGTGCGAAATGTCACGAAAACTGAATATCGGTGTCACATATACATATTGCAGGCGTTAGCCTGCTAATGCTGCGGTAAGCTGATTAAATTACCGCACACATCCCTATTGCCTTTGGAACACGGGCGGGATGCAAGATGGTGTTCCCGGTTTATAACAAGAGCCGTTACATAGACACACTTTTTTAAGCGAGGTAGTTGTCTCGCTTATTAGTGTTTCTATGTAGCGGCTTTTTTGTATACAATTTGTAAATTCTTTCAGAAACATATGCACAAAACAGCTGTTTTTGGACGTTATATGGAGGGGCTAAATCTGAGAAATTTAAAAAATTTTTTTAAGAGCTTAATTTTTAGACCTTTTCAGTGCCTTTTATATGGGGATACTTGCCCTTGACAATTTAATGACCGTCTGAATGGGATATGAGTGTGCGATGATATGAGCACGGCGACTCCGGAGAGATCCTCGGGAAGGAACTGCATTCAGGGAAAACGGCAAAAACAATACTATACATATTTTGCTACGAAAGGGGGGTTAAAAAATGGAAAAAGAAAGCAATCCGGCGGGAAACGCAATTTCGGAAGCGGTTTCCGAAAATAAGCGCCGGCGTGGCAGACCGACCGTATTTGAGCGCGATCATATGGAAGATTTCGACCGCCTTATTACAGGTGCGTATAGGGAAAAAACGCGAAGAACAATTGTCGCCCATTATTACCGCAGTGCTGTGTTCGGCATTTTAGAGGATCACAGTGACATTCCTTATCTTGAAGGAATCTTTCGAATCGACGGAAACGCCTGTATCGAAAAATGTGAAATCATTGAGCAGCTCGGACGGATGCACGTGCAGGACGGTTACAGCGAAGACACCATCATTTACGCCGCAACGCTTGCGGCAAGATTTTATCACAACGGCAATACGGTAAAAGAAATTGCGGCATATTTACGGCGCGTAAGAAAAGAAAAAAGTTGGGACGTTTAATAATTTCGGAAACCGCTTCCGAAATTCATTATGTCTCTATTGGGTACGCTCCGCAGAGCGTACCCCACCGAAGGAAATATGACGCGCCGACGGGTAGGGCGCGGCATATTTTTCGCAGGCAAAGGCGGTATCCGCAGATACCGCAATCCGCCTCGCAGAGCCCACGATCATGACATCTTTACAGCCGTAAGGATGAAAGTGTCATAGTGGGTTACGCACTTTATGTGCGTAAAAAAGGGCTGAAAAAAAAACAGAGCAGACAAACAAGTCTGCTCAGATAAAATATAATATTTAACTGTTATTCTTTGCGGTGTTGATAGAGGATATAAGGAGTTTTTTCAGTTCAAGGCAATCATCCAATAATGATTTGAATAATTTTTCGTCAACATATTCCGATTTATTAAGG
>LXOW01243099.1_pt2 | contig 108076 bp, 96 predicted proteins | sample 1368591 | NCBI WGS metagenome assembly LXOW01 (sample SAMN04884650, study PRJNA319009) | bovine gut metagenome | isolation source: Cow rumen | host: Bos taurus | place: Italy: Legnaro (PD) | collected 2014-07-09
AATCCGTAACGGATTGAATCGTACCAGTCCTCATGACGGAAAACCGTCATGAGGATTTTTTTATCATTCCATTACAGACTGTAAAAGCAGAACCCCGTGCAGAAATAACTGCACGGGGTTTTTCTTATTGACTTTCAGTAATGTAAGAATTACTTAGCCTTGATTACTTCGAGACCGTTCATGTACTTTCTGAGAACTTCAGGAACAACAATTGAACCGTCAGCCTGCTGATAGTTTTCCATTACGGCAACCAGACAGCGACCAACAGCAAGACCTGAACCGTTAAGAGTATGAACCAGTCTGGTCTTACCGTCTGTATCACGGAAACGTGCCTGCATTCTTCTTGCCTGGAAATCGGTACAGTTAGAGCATGAAGAAATTTCTCTGTAGCAGCCCTGAGCAGGAATCCACACTTCAAGGTCATAGGTCTTGGCAGAGCTGAAGCCCATATCACCGGTGGACAGAGCCATTACACGATATGGAAGCTTTAATTCCTTCAGTACGTCTTCAGCGTCAGAGGTAAGCTGTTCAAGAGCTTCCCATGAATGATCCGGATGAACCACCTGTACCATTTCTACCTTGTCGAACTGATGCATTCTGATTAAACCGCGGGTATCACGGCCTGCTGAACCTGCTTCTGATCTGAAGCAAGGGGTATGAGCGGTAACCTTGAGAGGAAGATCCTTCACATCAAGAATGGTGTCACGAACGATATTGGTCAGAGGAACTTCCGCGGTAGGAATAAGACAGAACTTGCGGTTAACATTGTCACCGTCGGCATTACCGTCAAGAGAAGTATGGAAAAGGTCTTCCGCAAACTTTGGCAGCTGACCGGTACCGTATAAAGAGTCGTGATTCACGAGATATGGTACGTAGCATTCTGAATAGCCGTGCTTTTCAGTATGGATATCCAGCATGAACTGAGCAAGTGCTCTGTGCAGACGGGCAATAGGACCGCGCATCAAAGCAAAACGCGCACCGGAAATCTTACGAGCATTGTCAAAATCAAGCTGAGCGAGATTTTCACCGAGTGCAACGTGATCTTTAGGTTCGAAATCAAATTCTCTCGGGGAACCCACTACACGTACAACAACGTTTTCGGTTTCATCCTTGCCTACAGGAACTGAATCGTCAGGGATGTTAGGAACGGTAAGAGCGTAAGTATTGATTTCAGCAAGAACAGCATCCTGCTTAGCCTTAACTTCTGTGAGCTCTTCACCAATCTGCTTAACCTGTTCCTTAATGGCTGAAACATCTTCGCCATTCTTCATAGCCACACCAATTGACTTGGAAAGGCTGTTACGCTGGGCCTGAAGGTCCTGAGTCTTAATCTGAAGTTCACGACGCTGTTCTTCGAGGCCGTTTAACTTATCAACATCAAGCTTAAAATTACGGGTTGCCAGGCGGGCTGCGGCATATTCAATCTCGCCGCGAAGATATTTTGAATCTAGCATTTAAAAAGACCACAAATTCAATATGTTTTGCTTAAAAACAAACTTTCTCAAAAATCATTCCTGTTAAAGGAATACGAAAAATTTAAAACCAAGTGAATTATACTCTAATTTGCATAAAAAGGCATTATGGTAACTGCTTTAGAAAGCTAAAAAGCTTATGGTTTTATTCTGTTTTAATCAGATTCACGTACTTATTTAAGGAATCCTCTCCATGACGGTATTAACTCCTGTTAAGGACTGCAGCCAAAAAAATCGTGTTTTTACCGGAAGGCCTTAATCTGAACCGCTGCCTTTCCGCCAAAAAAGAAGTCCCGGCAGTGCCGGGACTTTTATTCCTACAGTCGTCTGTTCTTTTTAAGAGAAAGATGCTTTACCACAACTTCCTTCTTACGTTTCTGGAAATACTTGGCCAGGGTTTCAGCAATATACACACTGCGGTGCTGACCGCCGGTGCAGCCTATTGCCACGGTCAGATAACTTCTGTTTGAACGTTCAAAAAACGGCAGCCACTGATTCAGCAGGCTGTCGATATTCTGGATATAAAGCTGGACTTCCGGATAATCGGCAAAGAAATCAACAACCTCCTGATCGAGACCGGTTAAAGGTCTGAGTTTTGCAACCCAGTGAGGATTAGGCAGAAATCTGGTGTCGAAAACGAAATCCGCATCCTTGGCAATACCGTTTTTGAAACCGAAGGATTCAAAAATCATGGTCAGGGATTTTTCTTTTTTGCCGAGAACAAGGGAAGTAATATGCTGTGACAGATCATGGATACTCAAGTTTGAAGTGTCGATTCTGGCATCGGCAAGCTCCGCTATAGGATCCAGAATGTCATGTTCCCTGATTATCGCCTCTCCCAGAGAAAGCTTTTCCTGCCCCTTGGAAAGCGGATGAAGTCGTCTGGTTTCCTCGTATCGCTTAATCAGAATCTGGTCATCTGCATCCAGGAAAATACTGATTACCTCATTATTTGGATCGTTCTTTATCGAATCGACGAAATTTGAATAATCCTCGGTGTTCTTGGAAAAATTTCTGATATCAATGCTGACGGCCACGGAAGAATAATCCTGACTGCTGAGTTTAACAAGTTCAGGCAGAAACGCCATAGGCAGATTATCGACACAATAGAAGCCAAGATCCTCAAGAACCCCCAGCGCTATTGACTTACCGGCACCGCTACGGCCGCTGACAATAAATAATCTCATAACTGCTACCCATGTGACTGTTAAACACTGAAAAACTTAACTGAATTTTCAGATAACAAAATTCAGGAAACCGTTTTTATTATACTTCATATAGCCTTATTTTATCGAAATTATCGATATAAAACAGCATAAACAGAATTAAATGATAAGCCAAAACTTAAAAATAACGTTAAAGGTTAAGAAATTGTATTTATTTTTAAGCAAAAAATCCCCGGACGCAGAATCCGGGGTAAATCGCTCAAAACAAATTATATGAAAAAACACCACTATGCCTGCCATCATGAAGATGGTGCCAGCCGTCGTGATTGCGGATCAGATCTTTTCTGTCAGAAATAAAACTGCACACCAGTCCACCGTTGAAAAAAGATCCGAAATTAGGTTTTGCATCAGTCTATTATTATTATCTCTGATGTATTAAATTTTATGCTCTGTTGCTGGCAATAACGTTTTTGATACTGTCGCAGATCTTCATGGCAACCTTAGGATTGTTCATGGTATAAATATGAATACCATCTACCCCCGCGGCCAGGAGATCAATAATCTGATTAGTCGCAAAAGCAATGCCCGCGTCAAAAAGAGCTTCCTTATTGTCTGCAAATTTATCCAGCATTCTCTTCAGATTGTCAGGCAGTGACGCACCGCAGAGACCTACCATTCTTTCAATCTGTGCCTTGTTGATTACAGGCATGATACCGGCTTCAATAGGAACATTGATGCCTGCAACCTTGCACAGCTCGATAAATCTGTAGAAAATATCATTATCAAAAAACAGCTGGGAAACAAGATGCTGTGCACCTGCATCAACCTTGCGCTTAAGATTGATTACGTCTTCACTGAGGCTCTGTGCTTCAGGATGACCTTCAGGATAGCAGGCCGCACTGATACCGAGGTCGCTGTGCTGCTTCACAAAGGTAATCAGATCGGAAGCATGCATGAAATCATTCTTGGGAGCAAGATTCGGATTATGATCGCCTCTTAACGCCAGAATATTATCAATGTCATTAGCCTTGAGATTATTAACCATCTCGATGATTTCGTCTTTTGAGTAATTGAGACAGGTCAGGTGAGCCACTGCTTCAATACCGAAATTCTTCTTGATTTTACTGGCGATTTCAACTGTTTTGGAATTGGTAACTGAACCACCGGCACCGAAGGTTACGGAGATGAAATCAGGTTTGAGTTCGGTAAGAATTCCCAGGGTTTCATCTATACTCTTCAGAGCTTCATCTCTCTTCGGAGGGAATATCTCAAAAGACACTACCGGTTTTTTCTGTTTAAAAATTTGAGCGACCTGCATAAAAGCACCTTTAATTATTAATTATTTATTATTTACTGTATTTATTTTTAGTTTTCGAAGCTCTCAGGCTTCATTTGCTGCTATTTTATAACAAAGCTGGACGTTTGGATAATTATATAAAAAACTAACATGTTATAAAATAATTCTATAGCAATAATTTTTTCTTAGAACATTGTTTACGTGGAACCTGCCGGAATATTAAATTTCCTCGTCAATTTCACTGTCATCGGAAAGAAGACAGTTTTCCGGCAGAGCATCCTTAAGATAACTGATGTAGGTATCCACCAGAGGGTTTGGAGTTATATCCTTGTGCTGCAGAATAACAATGTCCATATACCCCTTCTCAACCAGCGGAATAGCCTTGATTTCAGGATTCAGCTCCTGCTCAATAACACCTGATGAGATGGTATAACCGTTAAGACCTGTCAGCAGGTTGAACAGAGTTGCACGGTCGCTTACTCTTATCATTCTGCTGCCCTCAGGGTTTTTCATTACTTCTTCGGAGAAGTAGTCGGCACTGTAACCGCCCTGTTCAAAGCTCAGGAAAGGCATGTCCTTAAGATCCGCAAGTGTAACGTAGGGACGGGTACAGAGACTGTTTTTATTGCTGATAAACACGTGAGGAGTAAGTCTTGCCAGGGGAGTATAGGTAATGTTCTGTTCCTTGAGCAGTCGTTTCAGCAGACGGCTGTTGTTCTTTGAAAAGTAGATAATCCCCACATCAGCACTTAAATTATGAACGTCCTGAATGATGTCCCTGGTTCTGGTTTCGCGCAGACAGAAGTCATACTTCTCCATACCGAACTTTTCCACCAGACGGATGAAGGAGCTTACCGCGAACGAATAGTGCTGGGCGCTTACCACAAACTTTACCGTTGAATTCTTTTTCTTTTTGAAATGCTCCTTCAGCAAATCGGCCTGAGCAAGAATCTGTCTTGCATACCCCAGAAATTCCATGCCCTCATTTGTAATCTCAATACCGTGATTCGTGCGATTGAAAATTTTTGTGTCTACTTCCGACTCTAAATCCTTTATCGCCGTGGAAATGGTCGGCTGAGTCACGAAAAGCGAGGCAGCAGCTTCATTAATTGATCTGAAACTGGCCACAGCCAGGACATATTTAAGCTGAACTAAAGTCATAGGAACTCCGGAACTAATGAATCAAGTGTTAATCAAACCTTTTATATAAATATGTATGACATCATACCAAATTACAGCGATAACAAGCACAAATATTATCTTATAAAAAGAATTTTATAAATTTTTTAAATATTTTTCACAAAAACTTAACAATTTTTACAAATCTGATGTATAATGGTCACAACTTAAGCATACTTCTGTATAGAATGTTTGAGTTCGTTATTTATTTTTCATTTTTCCTCAAATGTTGATGATTTGCCGCCAGTTCACCTGGCGGTTTTTTTTTACCCTTTTACACTCCTCAGAAAACGAAATACGCTCTGATTTCATGTTAGCATAAACCCCGGGTTCAGTTAAAACAATCCGACGGCACCCTGTTTCCTCCCCATTCAGCGACAGACGATCCCTGTTTTTCCGATATCAGTATTCCGGTAAATGTCTTTATCAATGACAATCTTCAGACCTATCCATAAAATATAAGTTATTCACAATACTTTATACACAATTTATATTATTAACAGATCCATTTCTCTAAAACCTGTATGTATATACAATATAAACGGTGTATATCAACTATATAATCTGAATAATTTAAAAGTTATCCACAATTTATTACTTTAATCTAAACAAATTATATTTTTATCTGAAAACAAAAAAGGTTTTTCTTTCGAAAAACCTTTTTCTGAAAAATCACTGATTACAGGTTATTTGTCCTGAATAACGGCATCGGTAATAGCCTTTAAATTGTAATTCATGATACCGAGATAAGTTGAGCACTCCCCGCCTGGAGCCAGTGTATCGGCATAAAGTTCCACATTAGAGATCTTCTTGTCTCCGGCAAGCTGATCAAGAATGGCATTATTACCGTTCTTTTCCATAAATACAGCCTTGACCACACCTCTGCTTATGATGTCCTTAAGCTCGGCAATTCTCCTGGCTGACGGTTCAGAACCTGTACTTAAACCGAATGGTGAAAGTATGCGCAGGTCATAGTGACGTGCCAGATATCCGAATGCATCATGGGTTGTAACGAGAACTCTGTTTTCCTTAGGTATTTTCTCAAAAATATCTTTGTACTTCTTATCCAGTGCGATCAGACTTGCAGCGTATTTTGCGGCATTGTCCCTATAATAACTGCAGTTCGCTTCATCTCTGATGCACAGGGCTTTAGCAATGTTTTCAGCATAAATGACACCGTTCAGCGGATTCTGCCAGGCATGAGGATCTGTTCCGCCATGGTGGTGATGGTGATGATGACCGTGATGGTCGTGGTCTGCATCGTGGTCGTGGTCGGCATCATGGTCATGGTCGGCATCATGGTCATGGTCGGCATCATGGTCATGATCGGCATGGTCGTGGTCCGCATCATGATGATGCTTTTCATGCTCTTCCTTAAAAGCCTGCTTCTCAATACCGTCTGAAACAACAACAATCTTCTGCCTGTATTTTTCCTGAGACAGGTATCTTTCAAGATAACCTTCAAAAGACAGACCGTTGATAATAATCAGATCGCTCTTTTCCATGTCAATCATATTGGCAGGAGTAAGATTATATGCATGAGGATCACTTCCTACAGGAACGATAACCTTTACATCCGCCCTGTCACCTGCAACATTTTCAGTAATATCCTGAATAATGCCGAAACTTGTCAGAAGTGTCATTCTCTCTCCTGCTTCAGCGGTATTGCCAAGCACCATGGCACTGAGCAGCGACATTCCAAACAGCCAGACTTTTTTATTCAACAGTCCTGATTTCTTTTTCATCTGTAATCTCCTTTAAAAGCAGTACTAAAACCTTTATACATACTGATACACGATGATGACCTGCCCGATTTCATGACATACACATAATTATGATTTCTGTGCATATCCAATAAAAAAACGGACCAACAATTCTATCACAACCAAACATGACGGGATCACACCGGATCTGAAAATAATTATGAAAAAAAGAATCCGACTCTGTATGAAGAATCGGATTCGTTTTCATTCAGCATGAGTCAGATTCGGTCTGACATCTGTCTGATTATTACTTCTTTTCCTTTACGATACGTACTTCAGCAGTGCTTAAAGCATCGTCAACTGACTGACGGCCTGTAGTAGCGTTCTTGAGAGCAGTCTGCAGAGAACTCCAGAATCTGTTCATTTCAGGAACACTAGGCATGATATCACCCATCTTGGCGTTTTCCATGGTGGTGGCAATTCTAGGATCTGACTCCAGTTTTGCTTCATATGACTTTAATGCGGCTGCACCTAAAGGCTTGTCGTTGTTAACCTCTTCCAGACCTGCATCGGTGAGCAGATAGTTGAGGAGGAATTCCTTGGCCAGGTCCTTGTTAGGTGAAGCATGATTGATGGCCATACCGAGTACACCTACAAATGGCTTGCCTGGTTTTCCGTCGAGAGTCGGGAACGGATTAACACTGTAGTTTACCTTGCTGTACTGACCCCATGCCCATGCACCGTTGATAATACAGCCAACCTTGCCGGCAACGAAGCTTGATTCCATGATACCGTAATCGGCTCCCTTAGGAATATGACCCTTCTTAACCATGTTTACAAGATAGTTAAGACCCTTCTTGGCGCCTTCATTGTTAACACCGGTCTTGGTTACGTCATAAACACCTTTTGCATCGGTTCTGAATGCGAAACCGCCGTTTGCTGAAAGCAGAGGATAGGTAAAGTATGCATTGTTGTAATCCCACATAATGGCATGCTTGCCTTCCTTCTGGAGCTTGGTATCGAGTTCGGCAAGTTCTTCGAAGGTCTTTGGAGCTTCAGGAACAATGTCCTTGTTACAGATCATGGCAATTGCTTCAATTGAAACCGGATAGGCATAATACTTGCCGTTTACCTTCATTGCATCCCATGCAACCTTCTGGAAACGGTTAAGTTCATCTTCAGTAGGAACGATTTCGGTAAGAAGACCTGCCTGAACCCATTCACCAAAACGGTCATGAGCCCACATGAAAATATCCGGACCGTTACCTGAAGCAGCATTCTGCTGGAACTTAACTTCTACCTGATCAGGATGACCAACGGTAACCTTTACACCGGTAGCTTCAGTAAAACGAGCACCTACCTTGGCGATACCGTCATAGCCCTTATCACCGTTAACCCAGATGGTTAACTGACCTTCTTCAATACCGGCTGCTGATGCCACAGAACTAACACCGAGAGTAACAAGGCCGATAATTGCGGATAAAATTGTCTTTTTCATTAGTCTTTCCTTAAATGATGAATGGGTAAATCCCAGAAATATTCAGTCAGGCGGATTGTGTCTTTTTTATATTTGTATTATCTTGAACCTGCGGTTGACACGATAAGTTTAAGCCCCGTTTCTGACATAGGCTATGTTAAACTTTTTAAGATTGATTGTGGAAGCCAATCATGATTTTTTGAAATTAAGTCTCATAATAACAAATATTAATGTTTATTTTATGTTAACAACACCTGTTTATTTCATGTTTTTAAATATAATAATTATCCTTATGTCTTTAACTAATTTCCTTATTCACGAACGCCTGATAAAAATAACAGACTTTTTCTAAAGAATAATCCGTAAATTCAAAAAACATGGAATAACGGCATGTCATAGAATTGTTATTTTTCTGCCGCTGTCTGAGTATGATTAAGCAGCATTAAGATGCAGGTACATCCAGATCACCAGAGGAATGGTGAATATGCAGAGAAAATCCGTAATGATATTCACTCCGGATGCCGTGCGGTAATCCTGATTGCTTATAAGTGCAAGCTGAGAAACTATTACAGCTGACGGAGCCGAAGTGGAAAGAAGAAGCGTGGTAAACACAAGTCGGTACTCACCCGCAATCCAGTCTTGAGGCCACAGAGAAAACAGCAGCATAATCAGAACCGGTATGCATAAAAGTCTCATTGCGGAAACCATAAAATTCCTGAATCTGAAGATGTCCGACAGTCTGGAATTTCCCAGCATCACGCCAATGGAAAACATTGCCAGCGGCCCGATGGTTTTGCCCATGCCGTTAAAAGCCGTCTGAAGAGGACCGCCGATATGTATACCGCAGAAAAAGAACACCAGCCCCAGTGCTATGGCAATGGTATTAACGTTAAGCAGTAGTTTTTTCCAGGTAAATCCGGAGCTCCCCTTAACCATCGTAAAACAGTGCGTCCAGATCAGAACCGTCTGAACGACAAGATATGCGCTGGCATACATGACGGCTCTCGGCTCCAGCACACTCATCACCAGAGGGACGGTAAGATTACCTGAATTTGTATAAATGATACTTGCCTGCTCAACATTGGAAAGTTTCATGGCAGGAGCCGCAAACCTTATGCCGAATATAGCCACGGCATGAACCAGAACGGCCGCGCCGAAAGCCAGCAGCAGTCCGCCCGCCACATCAGAACTGTATTCAGTCTGATACGACATAAGAATTACGCATGGAGTTACCACATAAAGAAGCAGTCTGGTTATGCCTTTGGTCTCCTCGGTACCGATTATTCCGGCCCGCACTGAAGCAAAGCCCATAAGTATCATGATGAAAAAGGCACAAATCTGCTCTGCAAGCAGAAAAGGTAAATCCGCATTCATGGCCAAATCCTAAAATAATTATCCGTCACTGACACAAACATACTAACGGAATCCAAATAAAAAGAGCATACCTCCGCTCAGTATCCTCAGTAAATTTCAGTCTTGCGGCCGGCAGCGCGGAATGTACTGCCGGCAGAAATCACGGAGCCAGACGGCTTATGTCCCAGCCACCTTCGGCGTTTCTTTCATAAATGAAACGATCATGAAGTCTGCTTGGACGTCCCTGCCAGAATTCCACGCTGTCAAAACGAACCCTGTAACCGCCCCAGAAGGTAGGAATAGGCACTTTTCCTTCCTTGAACTTCTGCTTCAGCTCCATGAACTTGCTTTCAAGTGCGGAACGGGCTGATATTTTTGAACTCTGATGTGAAGTCCACGCCCCGATCTGAGAATCCCTCGGTCTGCTGGTAAAATACTTTACCACCTCGAGATATGACAGTCTTTCAGCTGTACCGGTAAAGGCAACCTGGCGTTCAAGCAGAAACCAGGGGAAAAGAATTGATACCTTTGGATTCTTTTCAATATGCTGAGCCTTGCGGGAACCGTAGTTGGTAAAGAATATCAGACTGTTTTCCTCATAGTTCTTCAGAAGAACCATTCTTGAATACGGCTGACCTTCCGGATCCACGGTAGACACAACCATGCCGTTCGGATCAGGCATTCCTGAATCAATGGCCTGCTTCAGCCATTTTTCAAACAAATCTATGGGTTTTTCAGTTAAATCGTCACGTGAAAGTCCGCTTTTGGCATAGTTTTCACGTAAAACCGATACATCAATCATTTAAATCTCCTCCATGCCGCTTCTTCTCTCCGGCGGCTTGACACAACTATATCGGACTGTAGGAATTTATGAATTCACACTCAATCCCGAAATGTTCGGCAACAATGTCGCCTAATGTCCTTATGCCGCACACTTCAGTGGCATGATGTCCGCAGACAAAGGCGGTAATATTCTTTTCCACCGCCAGATGATAATGCTGTTCGTGAACCTCACCGACAATCACGGCATCGATATTTTCCGGATTCTCTTCAAGCATGAAACCACCGCCGCCTGAACACACGGCTATTCTTTTCACGGTTCTGTCTTCATTCCCCATGATAAGAGGTGTTTTTTCGCAGAAGGAGGTCAGAGCCTGATTAATGGAAGCCACGGTTACAGGTTCGGCAAAAGTTCCTATCATTGCCACGCTTGAAGGGTCTCCGGGCTTGAGATAACTTTCAAATTCAGCTCCGACTGACTGCATCAGCTGAATGTTGTTTCCCACCACCGGATGCAGATCCAGAGGCAGATGATATGCGGCAAGAGACATTCCCTTAAGAGCCGTTACTCTTTTACCGAGAATTCCCGTAAGGCGCGGATCACCGCCCTTCCAGTAAATGCCGTGATGAACCAGAACCATATCTGCGCCTTCTGATTCAGCCCGGGAAATAAGATCCAGATTACCGGTTACACCGGTAACAATCTTACGCACCTCCTGACGACCTTCAACCTGAAGACCGTTGTAGCTGTAATCACTTATTTCTGAAACACGCAGATAGCCGTTAATGAATTCAATAATATCTTTGAGAGAGGCCAAGTTACTTCTCCTGTATAAAAGGACAGTCCGTGATCATCACGGACTGAAACAAAAAACAAAGGATTATCTTGATACGAGAATTGAATTGACCGAAGCGGCACTGTCTACGCGGGGCTTAACGGCTCTGAGAATTCCGTCCCTTTTTGCAGGTCCGACCAGAACGGTGAAATTACCATTGTTCGGAACAACCTTGTAACCGAATCCAGATCCAAGATCATTGATATATTGCTTAGGCACGCCTATTTTGGCTGCCTTCAGTCTGTTTCGAACCTCGTTAGCCTTGGCCAGCGTACTGAATGTGCCAATCTGCAGATAACGGCCTGAAGGAGTTGAATCGATCTTGCCGGCCGGAGCTGCTTCAGCGGCTCTCTTTTCAGCTTCAGCTCTGGCCTTTGCCTGGGCTTCAGCCCTGGCTCTGGCTTCCGCTTCGGCTCTTGCCCTGCGATCAGCCTCAGCCTGAAGTCTTGCAGCTTCCGCCTTTGCCCTGCGATCAGCTTCAGCCTGAAGTCTTGCGGCTTCCGCCTTTGCCCTGCGATCCGCTTCAGCCTGAGCTTTCGCGGCATCTTCCTGCGCCTTGCGTTCAGCGTTCAGGCGGGCTATTTCAGCCTGTTTTTCAGCTTCGATTCTTCTCTTTTCAGCAGCCTGAAGTTCCGCCTCTGTTACTGATGGATTCTGCTGTTCCGCATTCTGTGTCTTTCTGGCCTGTTCAGCCTGTTTTCTGGCGACATCTGCAGGAGTATTGCCGGTAACAGTCGGATTAGGCACGAATCTGCCGTTCTGTTTTACGTCAGCCCCTACTACAACGCCTGATTTTATTGATGCATCGGCATATTCTGCCGGTGCACTAGAGCCCTCATCTTCAAGCAGACTGCCGTAACCGAAATCCTCATCCATGGAATCATCCTCATCCACGGCATCTTCCGCATTACCGCCGTTGTTCTGATCCTGAGAATCCTTCTTTACGGGCTGATCAACAATCTCTCTCGGCTGACGGTGGTCACTGGCGTTATCATGAGGAAAGAACTTAGGCACGGACCATGCCAGCAGAATTAGAAGGATTACGGATCCTACCAATACCCGGGTAAACTGATTAATCACTTTATAGTACTCTTATGCAACTTGTAATTTATTAATTTTCACTGCTCTCTTGCGGCAGCTGTTCTACTCTGTATATTAAAACAGAATTGACTGAAAAAATCATTACCGCAAAATAAAAAAATCTCATTTTTTAATGCCATGCCGTAAGCCTGACAGAAAGACCGCGGCATGGCTGAATATCATTTAAGCTTTCAGTTTTTTCAGCAGTTCCTCGGCGGTAACAAAAGAACCGCATACCACCAGCTCGCTGTCTGAAGGCAGAGCGCCGAGAGCGGCGGTATACGCCTCATATGCGGTATCATAGGTTCTGATATCACCTTCAGACATGCCTGTTTTCAGAAGATTTTCCTTAACATATTCAGATGTTGAACCTCTTTCTCCCGGAAGTGAACAGATGTATATTCTGCTGAATACTCCGTTCAGCTCCTTGAGAGAACTGTATATATCCTTATCCTTAAGCATGCCTATTACGGCATATCTTGTTCTGCTTCCTCTCTGTCGCAGCATGCCTGCAAGATATTTCATTGCCGGAGGATTGTGGGCGACATCCAGAATCACGGTAGGATTCTCTGAAATTATCTCCACTCGTCCGTGAAGTCTGGTGGTTCTGATTCCTTCAAGAAGTCGTGACAAATCAGGATTAAGTCCCATCTGTTCCATAATGAAAAGAGCCGCCGTAAGTGAAAGAGGCGCATTGATAAGAGGCAGAGCCGGTACATGAACACCGCTTACGGTAAAAGGTTTAATAAGATTGAAGTGAGTACTGTCTGTAAACTCTACTCCTATTTCCTTTTCGAGACTTAACACAGCTGATTCAGGCAGACCGCGGTCCCTGACCTCCTTCATGATGGTGTTTCCGGCTTCATCACTTAAGTATCCGAGAAGAACACGGGCTGTTCCGGATTTTATGATACCGGCCTTTTCATGAGCGATTTCAGCTTCGGTGTTACCGAGAATGGCGCAGTGATCCATACCGATGCTTGGAATTATGGCGATATCACAGTCAATTATGTTTACGGCGTCAAGACGTCCGCCCAGTCCTACTTCAAGTACAACAACCTGACATTCAGCCTTTTTAAACACATAAAAAGCCGCGAGGGTCGTATATTCAAAAAAGGTCAGACTGATGCCCGTAGCCTCTACCGCATCATAAACGGCTGAAAAAGCTTCACACAGGGAATCCGAATCCGCATTGACGGAATTAACGGCAATGCGTTCATTGAAATTCAGTATATGGGGAGATGTGTACAGACCGCATTTTATGCCGGAGGCGGATAGTGCCGAGGCAAGCATTGAAGCGGTTGAGCCCTTGCCGTTGGTTCCGGCAACGGTTACAACCCTGCTTTTCGGAAAAGAATCAACTCCCATGTAGGAAGCAACCTTTCTTATACGATCAAGTCCGAGTTCAATCCTGTTCGGATTGATTGCATAAAGATATTTTTCCCAGTCCTGCAGACTGACAGGTTTTACGGATAATTCACTGCTACTCATTTTTTAATCAAATCCTGTCAACAATCAATATGAATGCAAGATGCGGGCAGTCATTTCCATGACTGAACATGGATTTGCCTGCCCGCATCGTTTAAAAACAAACTTTTGCCGTATGAACCATGCTCATACGATATGGTGATTAGAGCTTCTTGTCTCCTGCCTTTTCATCAACCTTCATCAGTATGGAGATAATGTTGGCCAGACGGTCACGCATTTCACGTCTGTCGATAATCATGTCCACTGCCCCCTTCTTGAGAAGAAACTCAGAACGCTGGAAACCTTCAGGAAGCTTTTCACGTACGGTCTGTTCAATTACACGAGGACCTGCGAAACCGATTAATGCCTTCGGTTCAGCAACATTGATATCACCAAGCATGGCCAGTGACGCACTTACACCGCCCATTGTCGGATTTGTAAGAACACTGATGAACGGAATACCTGCTTCAGAAAGCTTCTCAAGAGCTGCGGAAGTCTTGGCCATCTGCATCAGTGAGAAGAGAGATTCCTGCATACGTGCACCGCCGGAAGTGGCGAAACAGATCAATGCACGCTTTTCGTTAAGACATTCTTCAACTGCTTTAACAAAGCGGGCTCCTACAACAGAACCCATTGAACCGCCCATGAAGGAGAATTCAAAAGCGGCACAGACAACAGGCAGACCTTTAAGATTACCCTTGATAACAACCAGCGCGTCTTTTTCGTTGGTAGTCTTCTGGGCTGCACTGATACGATCCTTATAACGCTTGGTATCCTTGAATTTCAGAATATCCTTAGGTTCAAGATTTTCACCAATTTCAATGAGATCACCATTATCAAGAAATCTTAAAATTCTTTCTCTGGCTGCTATTCTCTGATGATAGCCGCACTTAGGACATACATTCAGATTCCTTTCAAGTTCAGCACGGTATACCATCTGATCACAAGATTCACACTTAGTCCAAATTCCCTCAGGAATATTGTGACGAACAGCCTTTTCCTTATTAGGAGTTATAATTTTTTCAAGCCAGCTCATTAAACAACCTTGTCAAATTCGTAAACAAATCTTAAAAATTTCGTCTATTATAATTCAATAAAACGGCAGTTGCACTCTATTTGTGATTTATACACGGGCCGTAACTTTAAATTAAGACTGACATCATTATTTTTAGTTCTTACGGTTAACTATTAACCAGTCAAAAACGCGTACTGCATCAAATATTTTCGTTCCTGCTCATACATTAACGTACATTTGGACAAAACAGTAAGGAAAAACTCTTCATTATGAACAAAATGCGAAACTGAATGTTTCCACTTACCGGCATCCTCGCCAGCGAAAAAGACGTAACGGCAGAAATACTTTATCACGGTTAAAAACGATAACTGGTTAACAAAAGAAAAACAAATTGAAGCATACCGTCCATTAATGAAAGATAACTCACAAAGTCCCAAAAATAACATGTGCTATCATTTCAAAATGCATAGGAATCAGAATTGTTTCTATTCTGTTCTGATTCCTATGAAAAACGCTGAAACAGAAGTCGCATGAGACGAAGCATACGTCCGACTGCGGATAAATAATAATTATTAAAGGATTTTTATATGGGCTCTATTATTGCGCTGTACAGAAAGACCCCGCTTATTATCAAACTGGTTCTCGGTCTTGGTATAGGTGGTATGCTTGGTCTCTTGGCACCAGAACGGTTCATGTGGGTAAAGAATCTGGGGTACATATTCATAAAGGCTCTGGAATACACTGCTCCGATACTGGTATTCATACTTCTTATAAACGCAATCACCAATTCCCACATAGGTGAAAAAAACGGCAGTACATACGGACTCAAGCGAGTAATACTGATGTTCGTAGTCAGTGCCGTAGCCGCCTCAGTACTCTCAATTCTGGTATGTTCGCTTTACAAGGTATCGGTGCCCCTGCACGACAATCCGGTGGTGAGAGACATTACGGATAAATCACTGTTTACCACATTTATCAAGGAAATCGTCTACAATCCTATAGAAGCTCTCATTCACGGCAAGTATCTTGCCATCCTGCTGTGGGCTGCTTTCATCGGTATATTTGTGCGCCAGACTGAAGCAACAACAAAACAGGTTGTAAACGATCTGGCCGCCATAGCAACAAAAATCACCAGGGTAATCCTTGAACTGGCACCTTTCGGCGTAATGGGGCTGATGTTCCACGACATGACCTCTGCAACCTCATCATCAGGCACCTCTCTGCTGATGTACAAGGATCTGATTATTCTTTTCCTCGTAATATCCGCAATCATGTTCTTCATTGTCAATCCGCTGATTGTAATGGTTCTTACCAGAAGAAACGCATTCAGACTGATGCCTGCTCTGGAAAAGAGTATCATCTATTCATTCTTCACCTGCAGTTCAGCAGCAAACATTCCTGTAAATCAGCAGATTGCCGAAGAAAAGAATGTAACCAGACAGCTCAGTACCGTAGCCATACCGCTCGGTGCAACCATTCACAAGCCGGGATCAATCATCACCATCAACATGCTTGCCCTTGTAGCCCTCTTCAGCTACAACCCTGCGGCAGACATAACCGTCATGCAGTATATTGAACTCGGGATTGTTTCCGTTATATCCTCAGCATGTATTGCAGGCGTGGCAAACGGTTCGCTGATGCTCATCCCTATCGCATGCCGTATTTTCGACATACCGGATCATATGATTCTCAGCATAATTGAAATCAATGTTCTTCTGACCTTTATTCGCGATTCATTTGCAACCACCCTGAACAGCTCTTCAGACCTGCTGTTCACTCTGGCCGTAGATGAACGTCACAAGACCAATACTGATGCTCTTGTTGACAATATCATCAATGCAAAGCACATCAAGCGTCGCGAAGAAAATGAAAATGCCATCAAAAAGGCTCTCAACGCATCTCAGAATACCGCTGCGGAAGAGGAATCAGACAAGTAATTCATACTAATGGATTAAAGGCTTTTAACAGAAATGTTAAAAGCCTTTTTTATTGTTTTCCAGAAAACAGATCTATGAATAAACACAATATCTATCACAAAAACCTATTAAAAAACTCAAAATTCTGAACAGTTTTCACACATTCATTCATAATTGTCCTTTGTTAAATAAAGTACAGACAATACTAGTTCAGCCCGTTAAAAGAGACTTCATCATGGCATACTGCAAAAAATGTGGCACAACTTTAAAAAGTTTTCCTGAAATATGTCCATTGTGCGGAACACCTACCGGAATGCAACAGCAGGTTGCAATCAGTTCGCCCCGTCTCTCCCGGACTCAACCAGACCATAAACTGAGCACCGCCAATCAAAAATACACGGATGAACCACAGAGAAGTACTGAATCAACAATACCTAATCTGAACGGAAACAAAGAAAATCCAGACTCAGCCGTGAGAAATTCTGACGTTGATGACAGATTCTTCATCTATCCAGACCTGGATAATATCAGGGACAATCGTAAAAATTCCTTGTTCAATAATGAAGATTTCAACGAAGAGTACTCCAACGACGATATCACTGATCAATCCGCCCAAAAACAAAAGAATAGTAACAAGATTTTTTCCGGTCATGCAGAAGAACAATACGACCTGCATGCCGTCAGGGACAGATTTACAGACAGTACGAAAAAAAATATATACGACAGACAGATAAATGATTTCGACAGAGATCCGGTAATTCTTAAAATGCTTGGAAGTATCAGAGTATTAAGAATTTTCATCATTATGAATATTATAGCCGCCGTAATTCAGGTTACACTTTTCATGGCTGTAAATGTACTGACAGTACTTTACGGATGCTTTGCCTGCTTAAAAGCCGATCTGTATGCGCAGACATCCAATAATAACCTGCTGAAAAAGTTAACTTCACAGTGTCGGAGTTTATTTCTGTGGCAGTTATGTCTAATGATTCTATCTTCAGTGCTCTTCTACTTTTTTCATTCTCAGGACACGAAAATTGACGGTTTATTATTCTTTTTGCTGTTTCTTATTCATTTGGCTCTGTTCCCTATGGTTTTTGCCACTTACGCAAGAGCCTTTACACTGTATAAAATGTTAACGGCTATGAGATATATGTCTGATTTTTCAGAACTTATAGATATTAACTATAACTATACCCGTCATCTGTTAGTTTTTTTATTGATAGTTTTTGGAAATTTTTTTACTCTATACCTGATTGTACGATAAATATAAGACATATCATATATAATAGCTGAGATTTTTCATTTGGACGGAAAATAACTGTTTTATCCTTCCTGCATAAAAGTTAAAGACCGTTACAGTGAATGCCGCCTGATGTCTGTCTTAAATTTACGGAGCAGACTTCAAAAGAGATTAAGATTGGAAAAGATAATGGCTTATTGCAGAAAATGCGGAATAACTATATCAGAGAATTATAAGAAGTGTCCGTTATGCGGCAGTCCTCTTGAGCCGAATGTTCCCGCCAGTCTGAGTCAGCCGGGAGGACTGGAGAATTCAGACTCATCAAAAGAGACATTGACTGAAATTACAATTGAGAGCTATGTTCCTGATCATAAAAAGAAAAATCAGTTTGCTGGTCCGGATTTTCTTACAATTCCGGAAATTCTGGAATTAAGCAAGGACCCCAATCTTCCGCGCATTCTTAAGATGCTCAAAATTATTACCACACTCATTACCATAAATATTTTTTGCTTTGTGTTCTTTATTCCGGTATTTCTGATAATCAATATTCCTGTAGCCGTTGCAGGATTCTTCACCACCTACAGCATTTTTAAACTTGTAAGAAAATACCGCATCAGCAATTACAAATTCGTTCAGCATATCAGAGAAACCTTAATCGAATACGCAGCACAGTTGATCATCATGATCCTGACAGCCTGCCTGCTGTATTTCTTTATCGAAATTCACAGGAGAGGCGATAATCATATAATCGCAGCGCTGTTGCTTACCGTGATGCTGAATATGTTTTTCATGCCGGCCCTGGCTCCTTTTTCATGGATAAACACTTTTAAATTAAAGGGAATTCTCAACACGGTTTATCTGAAGGTAAGATACACTGATACACGTGTCCCCGGTGAATCCGTAATATTTATAGTCCTGACCTGCACTGCATCATGCCTTATAAACATGTTTCTGCTGATGTTATTCACTTAGGAATCGAAACTGCATTAACCGATAGAAAACTCAGCATCTTTCAATCTTGCCTGACCTGTCACTTTAATTTTTTGTCATACCCGCGATAATAAGCAGTATCTGATTGAAACTCGGGATTGTGAAATTATGGCTTACTGCAAAAAATGTGGTACAACTTTAAAAAAATACAGTGAATTCTGTCCTCTGTGCGGAGCTCCCACCGGAATGAATCCGGAAGATTTTTCGGAAAGCGAAAAAAATAAATCCGCCCATGATTCCTCCGGGAAACGGGGTTTCAGAGAATTCTATCAGAAGTCCTATAAAAGCAAAAAGACTGATGACGTCAGAAAATCAAAAGTGTCAGACTATAGCAGCGATAATATTCAGCAGACTGACTTTCCTCAGAAAAAACAGACATCACAACCTGCATTTCAGGAAAAATCAGCTTCGCAGACCGTGCATCATGAAACACAGTCTCAGTCCGTTTCTGACAGTGGCAGATCATACAGTCGTACCGGCAGTGATTATTCAAATCAGCCAAAAAATGAATATCAGTCTGTTTTTACCGAGGAACATACATTCTCCAGTATTGATGGCGTTACCTCACAGACCGAAGAGTCCGGATACCATCAGCATTCTTTCAGCTCTGAACAATCCGGACATTCACAGAAAAAAGAAAATACCCGCATCTCTGGAGGCAGCAGTGATTTTCAGCAGACGAAACAATGGGATAACGGGTACGGAGAGTTCAGTCAGAACACCGGTTACACCTCTGAATTCCAAGATGCTCAAACAGATTACTCACCCCGGTATGACGAACATAACAGAATGAATCATAAAAACGCCGGTGCTGACAACACCTACCGCCGGCCGAATACCGAAAATCCTCACTACAATTATGTGCGTGCAGAGGACAGGGAAGAATACGAAAGACTTCTTAAGGAAGACAGTTTTCGCAGGGAAGCCTATCGCCACCATCCTTACTTCAGAACAACCGTCAGCAAGTTTCAGACCCTTTCGTTACTTATTATTTTTGATATATTATTCCAGTTCATTTTTCCGCTGTTTATTCTCTTTAATCCTTTTGTGGCGATATATGGATATCTGACGACAAATTATGCCTACAATTTCATGAATTCAGGATATATCACAGAACTGCGTAATGAGGTCTGGATGGTAAAAAACTTTTTTATCGCCCAGATAGTACTCATGGCCGTCGCATTCCTGTGGATAATGATCCCTGATCAGAATCCTTTGGATACCAACAGTGCTCCTATAATCATTCTGCATATCATTCTGTATATTCTGACACTGATAAACTGGCTGAAGTGCAGAAAGCTTGCCAAAATATTAAAGAAACTTCAGGAAAAACCTGAAATAACCGAGCCGGAAAAAGGAGCCTTTGACGGCATTGTTATTCTGGTGATATTTATGGGATTTATTATTATTGCTTCAGGTATCATAGTACTGGCAGCAGGAGATTAAAAGTGCCCGAAATCCATCTTGGAAGTAACAAACATGACAGTCTGTATATGTTGCGGGACAGCACTTATGATAATGACACTGTCTGTCCGAAATGCGGTAACCATATAAATGGTGACACGAATTCAGAAGTTAAATAAAGAAACAACCTTTCCCCGTAAGAACTGACTGAAGATTCCGCCGTTTCCGACAAAACAATTCTGGACAGGCTTTATGCGGATCATGTAGACAGAACAGTTATATGGAAGGCTTTACCTTCTTCCTAATGTGCGAAAAAATACGACTGTCTCTCAGTAGATCCCAACACACTGTAAAATCCGTCTGCCGGAAATTTCCGTTCCGGCAGACAAATCCGCTGCAAACAGTTTTTTCCGAAAACAAATCTTTTTTGCCACTTAAGCCTCAAATCCGCCATCTGATTATTGTCAACAGCGCACATGACTGACAGAATAGCGCGATTTTTATATACAAACGGATACTGTAAAGCCATGGCCTACTGTAAAAAATGCGGAACAACTTTAAAGAAAGTAACAGACTTCTGTCCTCTGTGTGGAGCTCCTGTAGGTGACTCTTTTAAAAATTCCGGCGAGAAAGAAAACAATAACAGGGCTGAAGAATCCGTTAAACATGATTTTCTCAATAATACCGGGGATATCTCCGCAGATTATGAAGATTTCAATAATGATTCAGCGGACACCACTGATAATTCAGATCAGTCTGAAATAGATAATTCATATACAAGAACTGAAGAATTTGAAAAGCTTGGGGAAAAATTTTTTAAACTGGATAAATTTTTTGATTTTTCTTTTCTTACCGCGCTGTTTCTGCCGCTTTTTTTCATATACTTTCTGGTGTTGTTCATATGTAACGTAATCCTGCACTGCAAAGCGTATAAATACCTCAAAGACAAACCGTATTCCCGCATGAGCAAACTGATTAATGTGAACATATGGATGTTTGCCGTAATAATCATCCTGTTATTCGCTTATGGTGTAACGTTTGAAAAAGATATATTCACTGATTACATCTTGATTGAATTGCTTATAGTTTCGATTCCGGTTTATATCATACACAGCCACATTACCGAAATCTGCAGACAGTTCCGGGACAAGTCACCTGACACTGAATACAAAATAAAAAGCTTTATAAGCCATTTTGCAGAAGAACACACACTGACAGGATCTTTTGTCTCAGCAATCGTATTCGTTTATATGTTCCTGATCGTAGTATCAAATCTGGTGATATTCGCTGTGATAAACTGCTTCAAATCAGAAGACTCGTTTACCACGAAAACTCTGCCGGGAATAAGTTTCGTTAAGACTCAGGTTGAATTATGTCTCATACAAAACGGAGCCATGAACCATTTTGCCGCAGGAAAAGGTGTTCTGCTTGATACACCGAAAAACTGCAGAATACGGCACAAAAGAACTGACAGCTTTGAATATTCTGTTGATAATGACGGGACTCTCAGAGTAAGTTTTGGTTATCCTGCAGAGACCGACTACATCATCACACCTTTGTACACAGACAATCCTGAAAGAAGATTTGACTGGATAGCATCTCCAATGTCCGGATGTGCTGCAAAATACAACTGCCTTGAAGCGGATCCGAATACGTTTTAACACTGCTGAAGACTTTTGTCCAATCCGCAACGGCAAATCATGCCGGACAATTACGCCAACCGTCACAATATGAAAGATCGGCAGATGTATTCCTTTTCATTGTCTGATACCTTTTATTATGGACATAAAACGGAGATCTGATATGGATGACAGCAGAGAATACGAAAACACGGTCAATAACGAAGAGCTGAAAAAAGAACCATCTTCCGGCAATAATGCTCCCGAATTATCCTCTCAAAACTCTGACGATGACGTCATAAACAGACTGTATACAGAATACTCAGACTTCAACAAAGACAGGTTTCCATCCTTTGTGGATACCCCTGAATTTGAAAAATCAGCCGAAGACTTCAGCAGAATTAAACTTCTGCTGTACATCTGCTTCCCTGCCTCCTTATTTTTTCCTGTCTTTCTTATGTTTTACTTCTACACTCTCACAGTCGCTTTGTCTGCTGATTACCGTGCATATTCATTCATAAAAAATTACAGGACATCTGCTCTGTACAAGGATATTGTAAAACTCTGCCTTCTCCATCTCTGTGAATTCTGCGTGTCGGCTTTTATGTTCGGACTGATTATTCACGGCTGTTTCGGAAACTTTTACGGAAAGATATTCATCTTAACGGGAATAATCCTAATGATGATCAGCTGTTTCAGCTGGCCTCTCGCCTTAAAGACCTCGGAAAAATTCAGGAACAGGGAACCTGAAATACAGCAGAGCACTCCTATTGTCTCCGTTCCAAAGTATGAATTAGCAATAAAAATCTACGGTGTAATCATTGTAATGTTCAATTTTTTTCTGGCGGTATACTTATACAACTACTATGAAGGTCTTTATTTCAATACCAGATACCTGCCGGAGCTCGGTCCTGCACTCAGAGAATACAGACAATGTGTCCTCGATAACGGAGGTCTGAAAGAATTTGAAGAAGGTGTACCTCTGAAGAATTCTTTTCTAACAGAATGCGGCAGTATCAATGATTACAGAACTGAAAATATTACCGGTGTCCACGCTTTCAGGGAGAAACTCAGCGCATCGTTCTTTTTTCCCATGACGAGCTACACGGCGATACTGTTCTATCAGACGGTTAACGGAGAAAAGACACTGATATGGAAAGCTTCACCAAAATCAAGTTGTGCTGAAAAAACAAAATGTCTTGAGCCTGATCCAAATTTACTTTAGATTCTTGTACTGAAAAGAGGTTTTCTTCATGGCTTACTGTAAAAAGTGCGGTACCGTTCTGAAAAAGTATATTGAAATCTGTCCTCTGTGCGGTGCGCCTACAGGCATGGAGAAAACGGATGATTACGGATTTTATGCAGGTAAGGCTCAACATAACGGAAACGGTGAAAATGCTGACTTTTCTGATTCTTCCGAGTACCGCAGCATGAATGCTCAGACCGGAGACGCAATTACAGACGAGGAGTCGACCTCTCTGGAACAGGGAAATCAGAACAAAGAACAAGACAGCGGAGCGGGACTGCCGGCAGTCATACAGGATGTTTACCAATCCGGACAGAATGAAAAACGCAGGAAACCTGAATCAGACGGCAGAGCCTTTAATTCTGACGATATTTATTTTTACACCAGAACCGAACAATTCCAGAAAACAGTCAGAAAACACTCCGGACAGAAAAAAACTGTCTACCGCATACTGCTGGTAGGTCTTTTTATTTTTGCAGGTGCCGCAGTCTACACTGCCGTCTCCCTGTATGATTTTGACGTATACGGCTCCAGACTGGTTTTCCATAACATGCAGAATTTCAGGAAAAAGCCACTGTCAGATGTGGCGGAAACACTGCACCGGACCAGAAAATGTCTTTTGGACAGCGGAGCAATGAATTACTATGCTCCGAATACAAAGGTAAAAATTCCACATCATTCCAGCTGTCACATGTCCGGAGAAAACCAGAACGTGCAGATTAATGTTTCCAGCAGCGGAACCGTCACGGCTGTTTTCAGCTCTCCGGAAACAGACTACATTGTTGAACCGTTTTACTCGTCCGGTAAGGAAAAGAAAATAGTATGGAAAGTATCACAAACATCAGCATGCATCGCCAGATACAGCTGTGATGACGTGGATCCGAATACTCTGTAGCCGAAATCAGAACTGCGTACCGGTACTGCCGGCAGACGAAATCAGTTCGGAAGCTCTTCGATCTGCGCCTCTGTTCTGTTCTTAAGTTTTTCCAGCTTCTTCTGCTCTCTTCTTCTGGCAAAAAATGCCGAAATCATGGCACTGCATTCTTCTTCGAGAACCCCTGAAGTCACCTCTGGATGGTGATTATGTCTCGGATCCTGCAGAATGTTGAATACCGAAACATCTCCTCCCGTCTTGTAGTCACGGGCACCGTATATCACCCTGCCTATTCTGGCATGAATAATCGCTCCGGAACACATGATGCACGGCTCAAGAGTCACATACAGTCTGGTATCCGTAAGCCTGTAGTTGTCAAGCACACGCCCCGCTTCCCTGATGGCAGCAATCTCCGCATGAGCTGAAGGATCGTTCGCGGAAATCATTCTGTTGTGTCCGCGGGCAATAATACTGTTTCCGGCAACAATCACAGCCCCCACGGGAACTTCTCCGATATCCGTGGCAAGTTCCGCCTCTTTCATCGCTTCACGCATGAAATATTCATCCGAATGTTCCGTCACGTTTACCGGATTCTCATCAGCAGGTAAATTACCGTTGTCCGCCATTGTATGTTCCTCTGCATATAAAAAAACCGGTGCAAAGACATATATCCTTTCACCGGTCTGTTCCGATTGAATAAGATTACAGGGTTCCCTTGTAATCGGGATCAAATTCACCCATTGCCGGCTTGTTCTGCTGCCAGTACGGAGAATATGAACGGAGTTCGCTGATGATTCCCGGAATCACTTCAATGACACGATCTATTTCAGCTTCCTTGGTAAAACGGCTTAAGCTGAATCTTACGGTACCGTGTGCAGAGGTAAACGGAATCTTCATGGCTCTCATAACATGAGAAGGTTCCAGAGAACCGCTGGTGCAGGCGCTGCCGCTGGTGGCGGCAATTCCGTACTCATTAAGCTTGAGGAGAATACTTTCACCTTCAACATATTCAAAAGCGATATTGAGGGTGTTTGCGGTTCTGTTTTCCACGTCACCGGTAACAAAGCAGTTTGGAACGGCCTTGAGAATGCCGTACTGCAGACGGTCTCTCAATTCCTTAACGGTATCGTTCATCATAGGAAGATGCATTTTTGCAAGTTCACAGGCAACACCGAGACCTACGATATACGGAGCATTTTCGGTACCTGCCCTGCGGCCGCGTTCCTGATGACCGCCGTGCATGAAGGAACGGAATCTGGTACCGCGACGGAGATAAAGCACGCCCACGCCCTTTGGAGCATGAATCTTATGACCGCTGAAACTCAGCATGTCGATTTTGGTGCGCTTCAGATCAATATCAATCTTGCCTGCCGCCTGTACGCCGTCGGTGTGGAACTGAGCCCCCACTTCCTTGGCCATTTCAGCCATCTGTTCAACCGGGAAGATTGTACCGGTTTCATTGTTTGCCCACATTACGGAAACAATGGCGGTCTTGTCTGACAGAAGTCTGCGGTATTCGTCAAGATCCAGACGGCCTCTGCCGTCAACACCGAGATAATGAACCTTGTAGCCTTTCTTTTCAAGAGTTGCACAGGTGTCAAGAATGGCAGGATGCTCAACCGCGGTGGTAATCACCTCCCTGCGGTCTGGACTGGCGTTGAGGGCGCTCCATAATGCAGTATTGTCTGATTCAGTGGCACAGGAGGTGAAAATAATCTCATCGTCATGTTCGGCTCCCAGAAATTCAGCAACCTGATGTCTTGCCTTGTCGATGGCATGACGTACAGGCTCACCGAACTCGTGCATGGAGCTTGGATTGCCATAATATTCGGTAAAGAATGGAATCATGGCGTTATAAACCAGAGGATCGGTCTTTGTAGTGGCGTTGTTGTCTAAATAAATTCCCTGAGTCATAGTATCTGTCCTGCCTCTTTTAGTGATGAGATGGAGTACCTACGTTAACAACCTGAATGTATTCACCGATGGCTTCCATAATCTGCTGCTGAATCCATGACAGTGTCATATCGGTCATCATACAGCCGGTGCAGGCACCAGAGAGTTCAACTTCAACACGATCAGCGGTAACACGCTTGAGAACCACGCTGCCGCCGTCCTGAGCCAGAGCTGGCTTCATTCTTTCGATAATGTCCACCACGGTCTGATAGAAAGGAACCGCTTCGTTTTCAGGAACATTTTCATCTGCAGGAGCAGTCTGAACGGTAATTTCCTTTTCTTCTGTCTGAGAGGCTCTGTTGGCATGTTCACACTGTCCCTTGTAGTAGGCGTCACCTGCCATTTCATCAAGAGTCTTCTTGATGATTTCCTCAATCTTTTCAATACATGAACCGCATGCGCCGCCGGCCTTGGTATAGTTGGTAACATCCTGAACGGTGCTCAGATTGTTTTCCTTGATAGCTCTGACAATCTTGGCCTCATCGATACCGAAGCATTTGCAGACAAGAGGAGAATCCTCGTGGTCATGAACATATTCTTCACCCTTGTACTGAGCAACCGCTGCTTCAAGGGCTTCACGACCCATTACGGAACAGTGCATTTTTTCGGCAGGAAGACCATCCAGATAATCGGCAACATCCTGATTGGTAATCTTAAGAGCCTCATCAATGGTCTTGCCGATAATCATTTCAGTAAGAGCTGAAGATGAAGCAATGGCACTGCCGCAGCCGAAAGTCTGGAAGCCTGCGTCTTCAATAACGTCAGTTTCCGGATTAACCTTAAGCATCAGACGGAGCGCATCACCGCATGAAATGGAACCAACGTCGCCAATCGCATTCGCATTTTCAACAACCTTGGCATTTCTCGGATGGAAGAAGTGATCTTTTACCTTCTCTGAATAATCCCACATAAATAAATCTGCCTCTCTTAATTAAAAATTTCACAAAGTACGGTTCCGAGGAACTTCCGTATGCAGTGAATACACCGAAACACGCAGTCGTGGTACTTTGGAAAATTAAAAACCGTTCTTTCTCTAAACGCCTGAAATTATAAATCATTAATCACACTTTTATCTGATTTTTTTTATCACCAAGATAAAAATTATCATTTGACAAAAAAAAGATTTTTCCAGACGATGTATTTTACGTTTTTGAATACGCGATCTTTTACCGGAATCTTTATTTATGCTATATTTTCCGTTCACTTAATGAAGAAGGCGTCTGTCATGTCGTCCGGAATATCATGAGAAAAAAACAGTGTATTTTCATCTCTGTTTTTTTCCTGATTCACAGCATACATGATTGATGATTCTTTAACTGTTTATCTAATCAAACGGAACAAGACACCATGCTGAATGCCCAGGAAATCAAAATCATAACCAACGGATACCTGCATCTGCAGTCAAGAGTCATTTACACCGCCTATCTCTCCACCTATTCGGAGAACGGGGAAATCGTTCTGGACTACGTCATGGCTCTCAACAGCATTACCATCATCAGTCAGAACGGCGGTTACGCGTACCGTCCGAATGCCGAGGAAATCAACGGTTACATTCTTGAGCTTATTCGCTTCGGTCTGCTTGAACCTCTTGAAAAGCCGGCATCGGTCGTCAGTGGTCAGGTACCGTATTACAGCGGAATCCGCTGCCGTCTTCCCGCAAGATTTGCAGGAACATCCGAGGAAACCTCATTCCGTCTCTACCCCATGCATGCAGACTGGCAGCCGTCGTCCCAGTTTGCCGAGCAGGCTCAGTTCAGCGGGCTTTCGGACATTTCCTTCAACCTGACGGAACTCAATGAATTCGTAAGCTACTGGATTACCACCAGAGCGGTAAAGGATGATCCCCACTGGAATCTGGCATTCATAAATTTTCTGAAAAGAAAGAGACACGAAATCTGATTCCGCACGGAACGTTTTTTTGCCGTACCGGCTCATGTCATCTGTAGTTAATCAGCACCGTTTCTGTTATAATTGTCACGTTTTTAAACAATGGAAGTATTCTGATTATGCATGACAATATATTCGCGGCTCCCCGTGACCGTATCGGTGATTTTTCTTTTGATGATACTGTGGCAAACGTGTTTCCCGACATGATCAGGAGATCGGTTCCCGGGTATTCGAATATTGTCAGTGCCATCGGCATGTTCACTGCGAAATTTTCCCGTCCCGACACCAAGCTCTATGACCTGGGATGCAGTCTCGGCGCCTGCAGCATTGAAATGAACAGATACGCAGCCGAAGGCTGTGAAGTCATCGGCATCGACAATTCGGAAGCAATGGTAAGCCGTGCCAGAGAAATAGTAAAAGGCTATAAAGGCAACGGAAAAGTGAACATAATTGCCGGAGACATCACCGATTTCGAATTCGAACCGTCATCAGTCGTGGTGCTAAACTTTGTGCTTCAGTTCATCGCTCCGGAAAAACGCGATGCTCTCATGAAAAAGATTGCCGATTCCCTGGTTCCCGGCGGAATCCTCGTACTCAGTGAAAAATTCAAGTTTGCGGATGAAACCATACAGAACACCCTCTTCGACCTGCATCTTGATTTCAAAAAGGCCAACGGATACTCGGATCTTGAAATCAGTCAGAAGAGAACATCTCTTGAAAACGTGCTGATTTCCGATGAAGTTCCGACTCATATCGCCCGTCTGAAAAACTGCGGTTTTTCACACGCGTCGGTATGGTATCAGTGCTTTAATTTCGGCTCGATAATAGCCATAAAGTAAATTTGCAAAAGCAAAAAAAATCTGTTTACCAAAGCACGGCAAAACATTAAACTACGCATCAAATATTATCCGATGCACTTTATGGAGTATTTCTGATGTTTACCCCCTTCAATACCTTTCTGGAAACAATCGCTGGAGACCGGCAGCTCAGCCGCTGGCTCACCAGACTGCCGGCAGATCTGGAAGCTTTTCTGAAATCAGCCGAAGGGCAGGAATTCCGCAGATACGAAAAAATTCTGGAACGTACCAGATCACTGCATGCCGATACCCTGAACCTCAATCAGCCGTACGTGTCATTCGGCAGAGGAGAAGACATCACTCCCGGACAGCACCAGATGCTCAGGGCTCTCTACAGAGAAATGATGCCCTGGCGCAAGGGACCGTACGAATTTTTCGGAGAAAAGGCGGAATCAGAATGGCGCAGCTTCATGAAGTGGGATCGCCTGATTAAAGGAATCACTCCGCTTGCCGGCCGAAAAATCCTTGATGTCGGCTGCGGCAACGGTTACCACATGTGGCGTATGCTCGGCGAGGGAGCCGAAAGAGTAGTGGGTATTGACCCATGCGCTCTGTTCACTGCCCAGTTTGAACTGTTTAAACGCGCAGTTCCTGAAGACATTCAGAAGAAGATTCATCTGCTTCCCCTGGGTATTGAACAGCTGCCTCAGCTTGAAGCGTTCGACACGGTTTTTTCAATGGGAGTGCTGTACCACAGACGCAGTGCCGTTGACCATCTGATGCAGCTTCAGAGCCAGCTGGTACCCGGCGGTGAACTGGTTCTTGAGACCATGGTTATCGAGGGAGACGAGCAGACTGTTCTCATTCCGAAAGACCGTTATGCCAAAATGCCGAACATCTGGTATATACCATCGATCTCATCCTTGGAAAATTTATTGAATAGATGCGGATATATTAATGTAAAATTAATAGACGTATGCATGACAACCACTGAAGAACAGCGCCGTACGGAATTAATGATTACGGAGTCTCTGGAGGATTTTCTGGATCCGCAGGATCACACCAGGACCATTGAAGGTTATCAGGCACCTACAAGAGCCGTATTTACAGCCCAGAAAAAAGGTAGATAAGATATGTTCAGACATACAAAGAAATTATGCTCAGCCATTACACTGATACTTATGACAGTTACCGGCTGTCAGATGGCAAACGACACATCTGGCAGCACCACTCTCAATGCCATCAATGAACTGAGAGATCAGCAGGCAACACTGATTCCGGAGCTTGCCTCAATCAAAGAAGAACTTGCTGACCTCAAGGCTTCAAGAACAGCCGAAATGGCCGCTCTCAATGAAAAAATCGAATCCGCGCACAGCAACAGAAAAGAACTTGCGGAAATCAACAGCAACCTGAATTCCCTGCGCACCACCATCAACAGTAAAATGAACAGTCAGGTAGAATCTCCGAAGGAAGTCAAAACCATGAATGCCGACAGTACAAAATTATCAGACGGAAAGATGATCTTCGGTGAAGTTGAATGGATTTACATCGGTGAAGCCGATGCCTCACTTGAAGGCCGTATTGATACCGGTGCCGCCGTATCTTCAATCAGTGCCGTTGATGTTGAGAAGTTTGAAAGAGACGGCAAGACCTGGTACCGCTTCGGTATTCCTCTTACCGAAGACAATACCATCACCATTGAAGCTCCATGGGTACGCAACACTCAGATTAAACAGGCCTCAACCAACGGTAACATTGAAGACAGACCAGTGGTAAAGCTTACCGTCAAGGTTGATTCCTACACCGGAAAGGCGGAATTCTCCTTAAAGAACAGAACCAGTATGGCCTACCCTATCCTTATCGGCCGTGAATTCATCAAGGATATTGCCGTAGTCGATGTTTCAAGACATCACGTACAGAAGAGAATTGAGGCAAACACGGTATTCACAAACTACAAGGATACCACCAAGAAGAATCTGGTTAAGAAAGACAGCAAAAAAGAAGAAATTCCGGCAAAGCCGGCCGACAGTCAGAATGTTCAGACTGCGGGCAACGGAGCCAAACCGGCCAAATAACAAATAATGAGTTTACAAATCTGAAGGTAACCGGTTTGCCTTCAGATTGTTTCTTTTATAGCAGCGGAATCATAAAAGTCACGTTTAAGGGAAACGTCGTACAGAAGTGATTCCTTGATGTTTTAGTATAAAAAAATTCAGGACATGCAATTATGATGAGTCGTGGAGTGTACTACCTTGTTATAGCCTTCCTTCTAATTACGGGCATAAGTTTAATGTGCTATCAGCACTTTACCTTCTCGGTGCCGTGGCTTCCCGGGAAAAAGAACATTGCCTGGGACATTGAAGCAAAGATTACCTTTCAGGCAAATAAGGAAAATCTTCCTGTAAGAGTTTCCTTTGCCATTCCGACACAGCAGCCCGGCTACAAGGTTGTGAATGAAACCACCGCCAGTCCGGACTACGGTCTCAACTACAAGGAAATTAACGGTCAGCAGCGTGCCGAATGGAGCAAGAGACTTGCTTCAGGCAACCAGACTCTTTACTACCGTGTTGAAGTTCTCGCCGATGAAGCATTCAAGAACACCCTGATGACGGTTCCTGAAGTTGCTGAAATACTTGAACCTGAACCATACTATTCCGCACTGATGCAGATTAAGGATGCGGCCTACTCACGCAGCGTGGATCCGTTCACCCTCACCAACGAGATATTCAAGGAACTGCACAATCAGGATCAGAACGCCAAGCTTCTGCTGAACAAGTTCAAAAAAGCTGACATCATCGTAAAGATCCTGAATCTTGCCGGCATCCCAGCACAGCAGGTTACCGCCATCAAGCTTGAAGACGGCAGAAGAAATCAGAAGCTTCTCACCTACATCGCCGTATTCAACGAAAACAATGAATACCATATCTTTGACCCTACCGCTGAAACCATGGGTATCGGCAAGGACGTGTTCATCTGGAATAACAACAACAGTTCCACCATCGACGTTACCGGCGGTGACAATTCAAACGTAAGCTTCTCCATCGTACGTAACTTCATCAGCGATCAGAAGGCTTTCGATCTCAAGCGTAATGCCACCACCTCTCAGGGCAAGGATTACGTAGACCTTTCCGTAAACACTCTTCCTATCGAAGAAAGAGCCGTGTTCAAGAGCGTACTGCTTATACCTATCGGCGTACTCATTGTGGTATTCCTGCGTATAATCGTCGGCCTCAAGACCTCCGGTACCTTCATGCCTGTACTGATTGCCATGTCATTCCTGCAGACCAATCTGTCTGTAGGTCTCATCGGCTTCCTTGCAATTGTGGGCATCGGTCTGATTATCCGTTCATGGCTGTCACACCTGAACCTGCTGCTGGTGGCGAGAATATCAACGGTAATCATAGCGGTTATCGGTATTATCGGTATTCTGAGCTTCATCACCTACAAGGTTGGTATCTCTGACGGTATCAAGATTACCTTCTTCCCTATGATTATTCTTTCATGGACCATCGAAAGAATGTCAATTCTGTGGGAGGAAGAAGGTCCGCGTGAAGTTATGAAACAGGGCTCCGGCTCACTGCTGGTTGCGGTTCTGGCCTACCTTGCCATGAACAGCGCCATCGTTCAGCACGTTACCTTCAATTTCCTCGGTCTCCAGCTGGTTATACTGGCCGCCGTACTGCTCATGGGTAACTACACCGGCTACCGTCTGAGCGAATTAAAGCGTTTCAAGCCGCTTGCCGAACAGATTAACTCACCTACCGGTCAGAAGCTTGAAGCTGACAGACTCAGACAGGAAATCAAAGAGCTGAAAAAGGATCTGTAATATGAATCTGTGGCCTTTTAAAAAATACTGCTCTCCATTTACCCTGGGGCGACTGGGGATAATGGGCATGAACCAGCGTAATGTAAACTACATCGGACGCTATAACGAAAGAGCTCTGTATCCTCTGGTGGACAATAAACTGCTGACCAAGGAACTGGCTCTTAAAAACAAGGTTTCCACCACCAATCTGATTGGCTCAATCAAGCATCAGTACGATGTGGAAAACTTCATTAAAATAGTTAAGGATCGCGACGGCTTCTGCATCAAACCGGCACACGGTTCCGGCGGTAAAGGCATTCTAGTTATCACCAAAACCGATGAAAAAGCCTTCTACAAGCCTAACGGACAGGCTCTGACCGCCATGGATATCGAAAGACACATATCCAATATTCTTGCCGGTCTGTTCTCTCTCGGCGGAAAGCAGGACTTTGCGCTGATTGAAGATCTGATAAATTTTGATGACGTGTTCGCCGATTACAGCTATGAAGGTGTACCTGATGTCCGCGTAATCGTATTCCAGGGATATCCCGTAATGAGTATGATGCGTCTGTCTACCGCAGCTTCGGATGGCAAGGCAAACCTGCATCAGGGAGCCGTGGGCGTAGGCATCTGTCTGCGTTCAGGCAAAGCAGTGAGAGCAGTGCAGTTCAACAATCCGATTGAAAAGCACCCTGACACCGGTGCCCTGCTGGCAAATCTTCAGGTACCGCAGTGGGAAAGCGTACTCAATCTGGCATCAAGCTGCTATGACATGTCCAGACTCGGTTATATCGGTACCGATATAGTTCTCGACAAGAAGAGAGGTCCGCTGCTTCTGGAATTAAACGCACGTCCGGGCATGGCCATTCAGACAGCCAACGGTGCCGGTCTGCTTCCTAGACTTCATTTTGTGGAAGCCTTTATCGAAAAGCACGGTTACCTTCCGCCTGAGGAAAGAGTAAAGGTATCTCAGGAACACTTCGGTGTTCATGCGGTTTAACCGAAAGACATTGCACCCAAAAGCCCGTTATCATACAGATATCGGGCTTTTTTAGGCTCAATGAACCGTGATTACGGTAAAACAGGACGCATTGACCGTATGAACGTACCAGTTCCTGCCGACCGTTCGCATGAAGCATCCGGGCTGAGAATTTCAATTCTGCACCACGCCATGACATCAGCGTCCGTAATGCCGGTATTTTTTCTGATTCTGCTTATTCCGAAAATCTTTCAATGTTCTCAGTCACAGAAACAGCGTCTCCTGTTTAATCTAGATATGCAGTGATATGGTTACGGGGCCGTCATTTTCAAGACGAATCTTCATATCGGCTGCAAATTCCCCGGTCTGCACCCCGGGCTTTACACTTCTGGCATACGCAACAAGTTCGTCATACATCTGTCTGGCCTCCTGCGGCGGCATGGCGGGATCGAAGCTCGGTCTGTTTCCACGATCGGTATCTGCGGCCAGAGTAAACTGGGATACCAGCATGAGATTACCGCCGGCTTCATTGACGTTCAGATTCATCTTACCTTCAGAATCGCTGAAAATGCGGTATTTAAGAATTCTATCGAGCATTCTGCGGGACTTTTCAGCCGTATCCCCCTTTTCAAAGGCAATAAAGGCGAGAACACCGTTTTTCATGGAAGCGATACAGCTGCCGTCAACCGTAATATCAGCGAAATTCACTCTCTGAAGCAGGGCTATCATGTTTATAAATCTCTCCATATAAAAAAATACCACACCCGGAGGTGTGGTACATTTCACCAAAATATTAACAGTATGTCAATATTACTGAATTACAGAGCAGCCTTAGCCTTTTCTACAAGAACAGTAAAGGTTGACTTATCGTTAACAGCGATGTTGGCGAGGATCTTACGATCTAATTCGATAGATGCCTTCTTTAAGCCACATACAAACTTGCTGTATGATAAACCGTTTACGCGAGCAGCAGCGTTAATACGAACGATCCATAACTGACGGAACTGACGCTTCTTCTGACGACGGTCACGATAAGCATACTGACCAGCCTTGGTTACAGCCTGTACGGCAACACGGTAAACACGTGAACGAGCACCGTAATAACCCTTGGCAGCCTTTAAAACCTTCTTATGACGTGCATGAGCGGTAACACCGCGCTTTACTCTTGCCATTTCCTAACTACTCCTCTGTTATGCGTAAGGTAATAAATTAACGATATTACGAAGATCTGACTTATGAATCATAGTCATAGCACGTAAATGACGTTTACGCTTAGTAGACTTCTTGGTCAGGATGTGACGAAGATTACAGTGCTTACGCTTGAAGCCGTTAGCGGTCTTCTTAAAACGCTTATGAGCACCCTTATCAGTTTTCATTTTTGGCATAATAAAAAAACTCCACATTGGAATATTAAAAACACATAATACGGGAGGCGTACATCAGTACAGCACTTTGGTTAACTTCCCCGGATTACTACCTTTTTTTCGGTGATAACACCATGACAGCCTGGCGACCTTCCATCTTAGAGGCAGATTCAACCACAGCAAGGTCTCTGTCGACACAAAGTTCTTTTTCAATACGCTTCATTACGTCGAGACCGATGTCCTGGTGAGCAATTTCACGACCGCGGTAACGCATGGTTACCTTAGCCTTGTCACCGTCTTCCAGGAAACGTATCAGGTTGCGAAGTTTTACCTGATAGTCGCCTTCGTCAGTTGCAGGACGGAATTTAATTTCCTTAACCTGCACCTGCTTTTGCTTTTTCTTTTGCTCTTTCTGAGCCTTACTCTTTTCGTAAAGGAATTTACCGTAGTCCATTATACGACATACAGGCGGTTCTGCATTCGGACTGATTTCTACTAAATCAACACCTGCCTCAGTAGCCTTGTTTAAAGCTTCTGAAGAACTCATTATACCTAAAGCTTCACCATCGAGACCGATTAATCTTACTTCACGGTATCTAATTTCACCATTTATTCTGGTTTTATTAGCGGCCTGTTTGCCGGTTTTCTTAACGTTATTAATGGTATTACTCCTCTGCGCTATCAATTCCGCGGCTAATGATATCCTTTTTGATTAAAGAAATCAAGTCAGAAATTGAATAACTACCTAAATCTTCACCCTTTCTGGTTCTTACTGATACAGTACCGTTTTCAACTTCCTTGGCACCGCATACCAGCATGTAAGGAACCTTCATTAAAGTATGTTCTCTTACCTTGAAACCAACCTTTTCGTTTCTGAGATCAGACTTCACGCGGATTCCGGCTTCATCGAGCATATCGGTAACCTTGGCAACATAATCAGCCTGAGCATCGGTAATACCCATAACAACAGCCTGAACAGGAGCCAGCCAGGTTGGGAATGCACCGGCATATTCTTCAGTAAGAATACCGATAAAGCGTTCCATAGAACCGAGGATTGCTCTGTGAATCATAATAGGATTGTGCTTTTCATTGTCTTCACCGATATAGGTGGCTTCAAGTCTCTGAGGGAGGAAGAAGTCCAGCTGTACGGTACCACACTGCCAGTCACGACCCAGACAGTCATGAAGAGTGAATTCAATCTTAGGACCGTAGAAAGCACCTTCACCAGGCTGGTATTCGAAAGCGATGCCGTTTTCGTCAAGAGCCTTGGCAAGATCGTGTTCAGCCTTGTCCCATAACGCATCGTCGCCGATACGCTTTTCAGGTCTGGTTGAAAGCTTAACATCGATGTTCTTGAATCCGAATGAACCGTAAACATCATAAACGAACTTGATACAGTTACTAACTTCAGACATTACCTGATCTTCAGTACAGAACAGATGTGCGTCGTCCTGAGTAAAGCCTCTTACACGCATCATGCCGTGTAAAGAACCTGACGGTTCGTTACGGTGGCACTGACCGAATTCAGCCATTCTGATTGGCAGATCGCGGTATGAGTGCAGACGCTGATTGAAAATCTGGATGTGTGCAGGACAGTTCATAGGCTTAACAGCATAATCTCTGTTTTCAGAACTGGTGGTGAACATTGCTTCTGAGTACTTTGCCCAGTGACCTGAACGTTCCCAGAGCACACGGTCCATCATGAATGGAGTCTTAACTTCAATATACTTGTACTTGTGGAGCTTTTCACGCATAAAGTTTTCGAGAGTACGATAGATGGTCCATCCGTCGTTGTGCCAGAAAATCATGCCAGGAGCTTCCTGCTGCATGTGATAAAGGTCGAGCTGAGGACCAATCTTGCGGTGGTCGCGCTTTGCAGCTTCTTCAAGTCTCTTAAGGTATGCGTCAAGAGCCTTCTTGTCAGCCCATGCGGTACCGTAAATTCTCTGAAGCATCTTGTTCTTTGCATCACCGCGCCAGTATGCACCTGCAGACTTGGTGATCTTGAAGAATTTGCAGAAACGCATGTTAGGAACATGAGGACCGCGACACATATCAATGTATTCAAGATGATGATAGAGAGCAGGATGATCATCGTGAGAGATGTTTTCCTCAAGGATAAGCTGCTTGTACGGCTCGTTTCTTTCGCCGAAAACTTCATGAGCCTTATCCCATGTTACTCTTTCCTTGATTACGTCATATTCGGTCTTTGCAAGTTCATGCATTCTTTCATCAAGCTTTGCAAGATCTTCTTCTGTAAGGGTGTGGTCGAGATCAACGTCATAATAGAAACCGTTGTCGATTACAGGACCGATGGCCATCTTTGTTTCAGGCCAGAGCTGCTTGATGGCATGACCGAGAAGGTGAGCACATGAGTGCCTGATGATCTCAACACCTTCCTGATCCTTTGGAGTGATGATGCTTAAGGTAGCATCTTCGGAAATGAGTTCACAGGCATCAACAAGTTCCCCGTTAACTTTACCAGCAACACAGACTTTGGCTAAACCAGGGCCAATACTCTGAGCAACATCATAAACTGAAACAGGGTTTTCAAAATTTTTAATACTTCCGTCCGGAAGAGTAATAGCAGGCATTATCCTAACCTCTTCTGTACTGATACAAACCAAGTATCATGTACGCAATAAATACAACATCTTTAATAAACACCTGAAAGGACGCCGGCCGCACGGTCGGTTCATCCGGTGTTTGCATAAAAAGTCCCGTCTGATGCAGATGCTTACAAAAACACCCGCCAATCAAACCTGTATAATATAATTACACACATGGATTTTTGCAAGTGTTTTAATGCCTTAAATCAGGCTTTGCATACGCTTTTTCATACTCATTTACCTGCACTCGCCGTAATCAGGCAATTCCTACTGAAACACTTTTATTTAACTGTTTCATTACACACCGTCATCCGCCGTGACGACCGTATCGTCATCCGCTGTCGCACGCACGTCTCCGTCCGCATTTCCGATAACGGCACTTTTTGTATATAATATATAATCAGGAGATTGTGCCTGATGCACTTCTCCGCTGATTTATCGGCAAAAGAAACACATAACATATAAGAAAATAATAAAATCCATGGATTCAAACAGCAACAAAGCGCCCATGTACAACAGTACGTACAAGGGAAGTTTAAAAAAAGAAATAATGCAGCAGTTACACCTTGCCATACCTATTCTCATAGGACAGCTGAGTACGTCCCTGCTGGGTTTTATCGACACCATCATGGCCTCAAATCTCGGGATGACGGATCTGGCTGCAATCGCCGTCGGCTGCAGTTTCTGGATTCCTTTTTCCCTGCTCTGCATAGGTCTTTGTCTGGGGCTTTCCCCGATTATTGCCCAGCTGCTCGGTCAGAATAATCCGGAAGAAATTCCGAAGTACACGCACAACGCACTGTTTCCTCTGATGATCGTAACGGCATTTTCCATGATATTCCTGCTGATAATGCCTTCCTTCATGCTTAAATACACCAATCTGGGACCTGAGGTCATTGACAAGGCGGTAAAATACATCGATCTCGTGGTTATAGCTCTGCCTGGACTCAGTCTCTATCACCTGCTTAAAAACACTGCAGAAGGCGTTATGGTAGCTATTCCAACCATGATTATCGGTCTGGTATCAGTTCTTATGAACATTCCTCTTAACTACATATTCATGTACGGAAAACTGGGAATCCCCGAAATGGGCGCCGTGGGCTGCGGCGTGGCCACGGCAATCATCGCATGGACATCCTTCGGGATTATCTACCTTTACTGCAGATACAACAGCAGGCTTAAGGATTTCAACATTCTCAGAAAAAAGGAAAATACCGATTTCTCAATCATCAAGCACGTATCCAGAATCGGTTTTCCGGTTTCCGTTGCCCTGCTGATTGAAAACTTCACCTACTACATTTTCGGCTACGCAACCGGCTTTCTGGGAACTCAGTATACGGCCGCGCATCAGATTGCCAGCATCATCAGCGTTATGGTATTCATGCTTCCTGTAGCAGTGTCTACGGCCGAGGCCATCAGAATCAGCAACAATCTTGCCGTCGGCAGCAAGAGCATGGCCCTGCTTTCGGTTAAAGCAACGGCAATAATCTCTCATGCCATTATCCTTCCGGTCTGTTTTTCAATTTTCTTCTTCCGTCATGAAATCATTTCATTCTTTACGGAGGATCCGGCACTGCACAAACTGGCCGCCCCGCTGTTTTTTGCCATACTCGCGTTTCAGGTACAGGACGCACTGTTCGGAATCTGTCTGGGAATCGTTCGCGGATTCAAGGATACCAAAACCATGATGCTCGTGAATTTCGTGGTTCTCTGGTGCATGAGCGCGCCTCTTGGTTATCTGATCGGTTTTACCGATTTCTTCGGCAGAAAATACGGCCTCTATGGTCTGTGGGGCATTCTGGTTTTCTGCTACTGGAGTCTGACCATAGCCTTCGGCGCAAGAAGCATCTACCTCTTCAGACATCATAAATTCAAAATCTACCGTTACTGACAGAGCGGTACCCGGTTCAAACGCCTGAAAATTTGCTAAAAATCTCAAACCGATTCAGGCGTGTGTTCACGTTCCCGGAAAAATTAATATAATATTACCGGTGGTTAATCATCCACCTGTTTTTTATTCCCGTTCCTGAGTTTTTGTATTACGGAGATGACATGTCCAGCCGATATCAACTGATAAAACTTGCTTCTGTACTGCTTTCCCTTTCCGTCCTTTCCCTTTCGTCACAGGCCGCCGCCAGCGACCAGAACGAAACTCAGAAAACATCCTGCTTCAAAACCGACGGCATGAGTCAGGCCGAGGAAAAAGCCTATAAGGAATGTTTTAAGGCATACAGCGAAAGAGATGAAAATGCTCCGAAAATCTGTTTGAAATCAGCCGAAAAGCACCAGGATCCGCGTGTCTACTACCTGCTAGCCAGAATTGAAAGTGAAGGCATTCACAAGATGCCCAACCAGGGAAAATACATTGATCTCATGAAAAAATCTGCGGAAAGTTCCTTCCCTCCGGCTGACGAGGCCCTTGCCGAAATCATTCTTGATAACTACATTCAGCAGTTTCCTCACAACAAGGCCACCGGCGAACAGGGGCTTTTTTATCTTAACAGAGCCGCGGCATGCGGTAACGAAAAGGCTCAGTACATACTGGCAGAAATGAAACTGCATGACGACTATGATGAACTTGTACCCTACGACATCGGCAAAGGCAACAGGGAAATGCTTGATCTTCTGAAAAAAGGGAATGACCACGTACGGCTTTATGCTGCCAAATGGCTTCTTGAGAAAAAAGACATCATCGACAAAATATCCGCACAGCTTGAAGAGAGAAAAAACAGTAAGGGGATTGATGCGGTTTTCCTTTCCCACATCATAAACGAATATCAGAAAGATCATGATTATCTGGTAAATCTCATGGAAGCCGCCGCCCAGAAATCCGGGCTCAAACATGCCTACCTGAATCTTTTTGAATTCTACCGCCACAATGATGACATAAGCAGCAAACTGAGAGGTCTTATGTTTGCCGAAGCATACAGAGTATGCCGTGGCATCCCGCCATCAGGAGAACAGAAGGATGAAATCAAAATCATGATCGAAAAGACCGGAGAAAAAATAGTTAACGACGCCCTGGAATCAGGCAGACAGACCGCTGTCAACGTCGGATGCAACTAAAAGCGGAAACGGATGTCAAAAACAGTATACCTGAGGCGGTGAAACGCACGGAGGACGTCAAAAGTTCCTGTTGCAAACACCGTTAAGCAGTATATACTAGATATCCGTGCAAACAGTGCGTGCTTAAACAGCGGAAAACTGCCGGCGTATTTTTCCGGTTAAAAAGTGCGCTCCGTACGGTATGAATACGAAAAATTCAGTAAATATCTCAGTAATTGTCATTAAAATAAAAAGATATTTTGATTTAAGGTATTCTTTGACTGTAAGATTATGTAAGTTTTACAGCCTGTTAATCTCAAAGATACCTGAATACTTGGTAAGGATAAGGGAAACGGTGCTCATCCCTCCGTCACGAAACGACGGACTTTCGCACCCAGAAACATATATGAAAAAAGCAACAGTCAGATTTTTATCAGTCATCGGAATTACCCTTGTGATGCTATTTGAGGCGGGATGCGCCTACAGACCGGATCTGCATCAGGGAAACTTCACGGAACAGAAGGACGTTGACAAGCTCCGTGTAGGCATGACCCAGGAACAGGTAAAATTCGTGCTCGGAACACCTATGCTTCTTGATCCTCTTGATGACTCAAGATGGTACTACATCAACTTCGTCCGCGAGGGCTGGAATGCTCCTGAGTACCGGACTCTGATAGTTATCTTTGATGAAGACAGGGTTGTACGTGAAATCTCCGGCGATTTTCAGAAGCCGCAGAAATTCTATACTCCACTTACACAGTACTGAGACTAATCATCGGGGAAGCATATGAAAATCGGCTGGCTGATTCTTGCCTTTTTTGTCAGTGGTTGCGTTACCATACCGGAAAGAAACCCGGCTAAGCTTCCTCTGCATCTCAACACCTTCAAGGCATCAAACAACGGCATTTTCACCGACAGACCAGACCTTGACTACAAATTCAACGCCTATTCAAAGGAATGCGGTATCGCAATTTATCAGAGTGCCGACAAACTGGCGGAACTCTTTGCCTCAACACTTGACAGGAACTCCCCTGACTATCTGTATCTGCAGCAGTCAGGTTTTCTGTACGAATACAACCAGTGCATGACTCTTGCAAAAGACAACATCAGAGTACGTACCGTAGACTTCAAAAAATACATGGCTGCACAAAACGGTTCCGCAGCGAACGAAAAGACATCCGCATCAAAAACCGGCGAACAGACGGACAAAGCTCAGCAGAAGCCCGATAGTCAGAAAACCGGTACCGCAAATTCAGCGGACGCATCTTCAGCAATGAAAAACATACCGAAAAGAAGAGCTTTTCCGGTTAACAGGGATTTTCAGAACAGCTACAACAATCTGGCGGCTGCCAAGCCTAAGACTCCGGAAGATATTGCGGCCATTATCCTCGATTTCTATCTGATGAAGGATTATAACAGTGCCAACGCCTGGCAGAACGAACTGTCTGGAGTTCTTACCAGGGAAGACAACATTTCCCCGGAACTTTATGTAGCCAGATACTTTTTCAGGCATAAGGAAACCAGGGACATCGGATACAAAATGCTGGAAGACTACGCCGCATACGGCAGTGTCAGAGCGCTGGAAATTCTGGATACGGCATCAGGCATAAAATACCGAAACGAACATCCGATGTGCCAGAAAAAATACCAGAAAATTGTGGAAATGCATACCAGGGATGACGAGTAGAAAAATACTGTCTGCTCCGCGATTCACGCTCTTTTCAGTTCACCGGCAGGTCATTACCCCATAAAATCCGCAGTTCAGCCGTCACAACTGATAAATTTTTGGATAGGTTCACACACACCCGCCGTTCGTAATTGTATGATAGAACACGTGTGTTTAACGTATCAGAGGAGCCCTTTCAGGCTCATTCCTCCCCTGAACGTAAATGATAATTTGAATAATAACGGGACAGCAGATGTCAGAAAACAATACTAATAATACCAGCACCGGCAGCGGTTCAGAACCGGTTATCGACAATCACAAGCTTGAACAGGCCATTGTAAATCTCAATGAATCCAACACTCAGATCAATACCCAGAGAGTTATTCAGCTTCTCTGCAGCGCGAAACTGGTGGTTCCGTTCAATATTTCTGATGAAGACAAGGCTGTCAGAACCGAAGAAAAGAAAAACAGTCAGGGTGAAGTAATAATCAACAAGGGCGCATCCATAAATCTGGTGTTCCTGACCAATGAAGAACAGGAAACCTACTGCCCGGTGTTCACCTCCAAGGAAGAATCCGACAAAATGACCATTCCGTGCTCAGGCATGTTCGTTCAGCCTTTCATGGCACTCGCAAAGGCTGTTACTGCAGATAATCTCGGCATCAAGGGGATGGTTATCAATCCTTTCGGTATGGCCATGACACTCTCTGTTCCTCTTCTCAAGGACATTATCAAAAGAGCTGAGGAGCAGTCCAGAAACCGCAACTATACTCTCAAGGCGGGAGAAAAGGTGGTAATCACCGAACCGGATGCCTCAGCCAAGACGCTCACCGACATCGTTACTGCCGTGGTAAGAAACCACAAGTGTATCGAAAGAGCCTTTTTGAGAAAGATGATAAGGCCGCAGGCTGAAACCGCAAACAACTCCAGCTACCTGATTATTCTGGATTCCAGTGATCCTGATGAGGACATCACTCATCTTTTCAGGGATCTCGGAAAGCTGTGTACTCCTCACGTCAAGGACATGCCGCTGGATTTTCTGCGATACGATGAAGACAACAACTTCATTAAGGAAGCGCTTGCCGGAGCAAAACCTTTTTACCGCAAAAAGAAATTCGGAATTTTTTAATTCCGGATTTGTTGAAACGGCGGGCATAAACGCCGTTCCGTTCTGATTCTGTTAATTCATGGAAGTAAGATTATTTATGAAAAACGATGTTTTAATGGCTAAAGAATTAAGCTGGATCTCTTTCAATGAAAGAGTTCTGCAGGAAGCTCAGGATCCGAGTGTACCAATTATTGAAAGAGTACGCTTTCTGGGCATTTATTCCAGTAATCAGGACGAATTCTTCAAGGTTAAGATCGCCGAACTGAAAAGACAGGTCATGATTGACGAGGAAAACAATCAGAACTCTCCCGCAAGACAGCTGCTGAAGAAGGCTCTCGCCAGAGTAAAACAGCTGGGCAAGGTTTTCGACAAGACATACAAGGAACTGATGGAAGAGCTCAAGACCCACAACATCTATCTTCTTGACGAAAATCAGATTTCCGAAACACAGCGTGAATGGGTCAGAAACTTCTTCCGCGCCAACGTGCTCAAACACATCAGCCCGGTAATCATCAATGAAAACATAGACCTGGTAACCTTCCTCAAGGATAAATATCCTTATCTTTTTGTAAAAATGAGCAAAAAGAATAAAAAGGACCAGTACGCTCTTATTGAAATTCCGACTGACAATCTGCCAAGATTCATTCAGATTCCGTCAGACAACAGGAAAGATAAGGTGCTGATGATTCTTGATAACGTAATCCGCATCGGCCTCAACCGTATTTTCCGCGGGCTTTTTGATTATGACGAAATCTGTGCCTACACCGTGAAAATGAACAGAGATGCCGAATATGACCTTTCCGCTCAGATTGACAGAACCCTGCTCGAAAACATGTCACAGAGTCTCAAGCAGAGACTTATCGCCATGCCGGTCCGCGTAGCCTACGACAGGGAAATGCCAAAGGGGATGGTTGAGCAGTTCATCAATCAGCTGCACATCAAAGACATGGATTCCGTAATGGACGGCGGCAGATACCACAACTTCAAGGATTTCATCAGTTTTCCGAATGTGGGAAGGGAATACCTTGAACACACCAAGCTTCCGGCTCTGAACTCCAACAGATTCGATCAGGCAAGCAACATGTTTCAGGCTATAGCGGCCGGGGACATTCTGCTTTACTACCCTTACCATTCATTCAGATATTTCACGGAACTTCTGCGTCAGGCATCTTACGATCCGGCAGTAAGATCCATAAAGATAAATATCTACCGCGTGGCCAGCAACAGCCGTGTTATCAACTCCCTGATTGATGCCGCCAACAACGGCAAGAATGTTACCGTGGTGGTGGAACTCAAGGCAAGATTTGATGAAGAGAACAATATCCGCTGGGCCAGCAGACTTACCGAAGCCGGCGTAAAGGTGCTGTTCGGCATGCCTAGTCTCAAGATTCACTCAAAGCTCTGTCTCATCACCAGAATCGAGAACGGAGGCATTGTCCGTTATGCCCACATCGGCACCGGTAACTTCAATGAAAAAACGGCTAAAATCTACACAGACTTTGCCCTCTTCACAAAGAACCAGGACCTTACCGAAGAAGTGGAAAAGGTGTTCGACTTCATTGAGTACCCTTACACCAGACCTAAGTTCAATCATCTGATGGTATCCCCTATCAACTCACGTAAAAAGATTTATGAACTGATTGAAAACGAAGTCAAGAATGTTCAGGCCGGTCTTGAAGCCAGAATCATTCTGAAGGTCAACAACCTCGTGGACAAAGCTCTGATCGATAAACTGTATCTGGCTTCCCAGGCGGGTGTAAAAATTGACATTATCGTCAGAGGCATGTGTTCTCTGCTTCCGGGTGTTCCGGGATTAAGCGACAATATCAAGGGCATCAGCATAGTTGACCGTTTCCTTGAACATCCTCGCATCATGTACTTCCATAACAACGGAGATGTTAAGCTTTACATATCATCAGCCGACTGGATGACTAGAAATCTTGATTTAAGAATTGAGGTAGGTACGCCAATCTACGATCCTGAACTGAAGAATCACATTCTTAACATTCTCAATATTCAGCTGAATGACAACATGAAAGCCAGAATCATCAATAAAGAACAGGACAACCAGTACGTTCAGAGAGGCAATCACAGGAAGATCCGCTCCCAGGTAGCCATCTATGAATACGTACAGACTCATGAAAGAAACCTCAGTCTGCTGAATCCGATAGCTGACGAGAAAAAGACGGATAAAAAAACGACAAAGGTTAAAAAGGATGATAAAAAGGCGAAATAAACACTGATGTCAGAGATTAATCCCGGTATCACGCATACCGGGATTTTCATTTAAGGATCCGACTGTTGAACTGCCGGCTAATCAGGAAGATAAGACCTTATACCGTTTCGCAGTTCCTTTTGCCAGTCACTGCTTTTTCCCCCTTGAATCCCCGAAAACTTTTGGTTCTATAATTTTAACGTCAGGAATCAAAGTGTCTTTAACCTGCATAAATATCTTTCCTGTAACGGATTATCTCCATGTGACGACATCATTCACGAAAAACAGAAGTTTCCGCAAGCTCGGCAAGATACCTGCCGTAATCACTGCATTTATATTTTTCCGCCTGTTTTCTAAGCTGACCGTTATCTATGTAATGCATTTCGTAGGCAATTTCATCAGGAGAACATATCTGGCAGTTGAGTCTTTTTTCCAGTGTTCTGATATACGATGAAGCATCCAGCAGAAGTTCCGGAGTTCCCATGTCAAACCAGGCTACTCCGCGACCGAGCAGTTCAACCCTGAGATTGCCGTTTTTGAGATAAATATTGTTTATATCGGTTATTTCAAGTTCATTACGGGCAGACGGAATAATGCTTTTAGCATATGAAACAACACTGTTGTCGTAAAAATACAGTCCGGTTACCGCATATTTGGAAACCGGATTATCAGGCTTTTCCACTATTGATACCGGTTCCTGTCTGTCGTTGAACTCAATCACTCCGTATCTTTCCGGATTGTTGACGACGTAACCGAATACCACAGCCCCGCTCTGAAGGGAGGCACACTTCTGCAGCAGATCAGGAAACTTGTGACCGTGATAGATATTGTCACCGAGAATAAGGCACACGCTGTCGCCGCCGATAAACTCCTCTCCGATAAGAAAGGCCTCGGCTATTCCGTTCGGACTGTGCTGAACGGCATACCTTATGCTGAGTCCCCACTGGGAACCGTCATCAAGAAGGCTGCGATAGAGAGACTGATCCCTTGGTGTGGAAATAACCAGTATATCCCTGATTCCCGCAAGCATGAGAATGGACAGAGGATAGTAAATCATCGGTTTATCATATACGGGAAGCAGCTGCTTGTTCGCGGCAATGGTCAGAGGCCAGAGTCTGCTGCCTGTTCCACCCGCCAGAATGATTCCCTTCATGATTTCAACCTCAATTAAGTCCGGATTACACGGAATGCTTCTGCAAAAAAAAAAACACCTGATTAATACAACAGGCATCCCGAAGATTTTCTCTCCGGAATGCCGTAAAAATAAAAGACCTGAACAGAGGTATTACAGATAAGGATCTTCCTTGTTCAGATAATTTATCACATAGTCTGCAACGCCTTCCTCAAGAGAAGTCATAGGCTTGTCATACCCTGCCTCGCGAAGCTTGGACATGTTTGCTTCAGTAAAATACTGATATCTGTCTCTGATGCTTTCAGGCATATCCACAAAAGTGATTTTTTCTTCAAGTCCCAGAGCATTCCAGGTAGCCTTGGCAAGATCATAGAATGAACGTGCCTTGCCTGTTCCCACATTAAACAGGCCGTTTACTTCAGGATGCTGAAGAAGCCATACGATTACGTTAACAACATCCTTTACGTATACGAAATCTCTCAGCTGCCAGCCGTCCTTATAGTTCGGATTGTATGACTTGAACAGCTTAACAGGTTCATTGTTCTTAACAGACGGGAAGATATGCGCGATAACAGACTTCTGACCGCCCTTGTGATACTCATTAGGACCGTATACGTTAAAGAACTTCAGACCAGCATACTGCTTTGGAGTGGCTCTTCCCTCGGCAATTTCACGTGCAACCTTGACATCAAAGGAAGCTTTACTCCAGCCGTACGGATTAAGAGGACGCAGGGATTTGAGATAATCAAGAGAAGCATTGTCATCAAAGCCGTTTTCACCTGAACCGTAGGTAGCTGCTGAAGATGCATAGATAAACTGTGCATTATTGTCTCGGCAGAAGCACCAGAGCTTCCATGCCAGCTGCTGATTATTGGTCAGTATTCTGTCAACATCTCTCTCGGTGGTTGTGGAAATAGCGCCCATGTTGATTACTGCGGTGATTTCAGACTTGTGAGCCTCCAGAAAATCATCCATCTGTTCCGGAAGAATGATTCCGCCGAGTTCATGCTTGGCAAGATTCTTCCATCTGTCGTCTGTTCCCAGCCAGTCAACAACGTAAACATCATGAATGTTCAGTTCGTCAAGCTTGGCTACAATGCATGAACCTATAAATCCAACACCGCCTGTAACGATAATCATAAAATTTTCCTCAATTCAAAAAACTGACAGTCACGGGCTGTCAACAGATTAAATTCCTTTAATTCAAAGAAATTACATCTTCTTCATGCAGACTTATATCAGCCGCATGTTTCCGTAAAAACTCATTAATGTCATCAGTACTGCCTACGCTGTCAACGGCAATATGATTGCAGAGCACTGCCCTGGCAAGTTCACTTCCGCCGTTTTTACCGCAGATAACGGCAATCAGGCAGTCACAGCCTGATTTGATGTCGTTGAGCTTTTCAATCTGATCGGCACTCAGAGAAGTGAAATCACTGTAAACAATCTTAACAGACTTGTGCTGCTTTCCTGCCTTGGCAATCAGAGCTACAAGGTCATCGTCACTCAGCATTGAGCTTTCGGCTCTTGCCCTGCCGATATCGGAACAGGCGTTGCAGAGTTCCTCGAAGGAAACAGTGGCTGTCCCCAGTTTGCCCACCACAATGCCGGAAGCCTTGTTGGCAAGCACCATGGCATCCTTGATCGCCATGCCTGCACCGATGGCCATACCGAGTGTGGCAAGGGTGGTATCGCCTGCACCTGATACATCGTAAACTTCACGAGCTTCGGTGAAGATATGATTAATCTTCTTTTCCCTTCTGGAAATATGAAGCATGCCGTACTCACTGAGAGTCACAATTAGATTGTCTATATCGTGAGTTTCCATGAGACGAACGGCACCTTCTGTAACTTCTTCATGGAAGGTTTCGCTCTTCGGAGAATATTTTCTGCCTGTAGCCTCACCGAATTCCTTGAGATTAGGTTTAATCAGTGTGGCTCCGCGGTACTTTGAATAATCAAGCCCCTTGGGATCCGCAATAACCGGTTTGTTCAGCTTACGGCAGATGCTGATAATCATCTGAGTGGTTTCAACGGTAAGAATACCCTTGTTGTAGTCAGAAAGAAGAACCACATCAGCCCCTTTGATGGCCTTCATAAGAATGCTTTCAAAACGGTCAAGAACATTGGCGATGATCGGAAGATTCTTTTCGTGGTCAACTCTGACAATATGATTGTTTCCGGCAATAAGTCTGGCTTTTACAATTGTAGGATAATCATTAAGACGAAGCAGATGGCTGTGCACTCCGATATTCTTGAGGAGTGATGAAATCTTGCGACCTTCCGCATCATTGCCGATAACTCCCAGAAAATCACACTTGCAGCCCAAGGAAGTAATATTGGCCACCACGTTACCTGCACCGCCAAGCATTTCCTTCTCATGATCGTATTTGAAAATAGGCACCGGAGCTTCAGGAGAAATTCGTTCAACTTTACCGTAAATAAAACGATCCAGCATAATATCTCCGATAACCAAAGGACTGATTTTACGGAGTTTTTCCAAACGTGTTGCAGACATGCGGTATATCCTCTTATTATAAATTGTTCATATTCGGACTGTACGGTCAGTCAGAGCAGGTCATCCCAAACAACTTAGCACATATTACCATATTATAAGGGATTTAATGCATTATAATAAACCACAAATGCACAGCGGTTCACTGCTTTGACTGTTTTTACGGACAATATGTCCGTTCCTGCCTGATTAAAAGACCGTATTCTGTTTAATTAAGAGAATAAACACATAAAAAAAGGAGTCATGACAAAACATGACTCCCTTAGATAATCCAGCTTAAATATTAAGCTTTAGGATTTGCCTTTGGTGCTGCAGTGGCAGCTGAGGCAGCCTGAGCTGCGGCCTGTTCTTCCTTACCGCCTACGGAACCTAAATAGGTTGGAAGCTGTAAGCCTGCCATCTTTGCAACATCATGAAGAGGCGGAAGACTCTTTACCATGCCTGACAGAAAATCAGCTGTTGAAGTCTTGCCGTCGCCTGAACCGTTGCCACGATCCCAAACGGTAACCTTATCAATCTTGATATTGCGAATAGCTTCAGTCTGCAGAGTAACGATGTCCTGAAGTTTTTCGATCATCAGGAGGGTTGAAGCCGCGTTAACGTCGTCACCGGCACTCTGAACGAGTCTCTTATAACCTTCTGCCTTAGCTTCAAGCAGAGCCTTCTGACCTTCTGCTTCAGCCTTATACTTGAAGAGGATGGCGTCTGCGTCACCCTGTGCAATCTGTCTTGCCTTTTCAGCTGCAGCTTCTGCTTCAATGATGATCTTCTGCTTGTCAATTTCCTGCTTGGCCACTTCAGCGGCATTCAAACGTTGCTTTTCTGCTGAGTACTGAGCCTTCTGAATTTCAACTTCAGCTTCACGCTTTGCAACTTCAGCCTTACGGAATGCTTCAGCTTCGATAACCTTCAGTTCAGCATTCGACAGAGCTATGGTCTGCTTAGCTTCGTTTTCACCCTTGATTGCCAGAGATTCCTGATCAGCAACGTAACAGCGCTTTTCAGCTTCAGCCTTCTTGATACCCTTCTGAGCGGAAGCATCGTTGTTGGCAACCTGAATATCCTTATCCTTTCTTGCTTCAGATTCACCGATAGAACCGAGCTTATCCTGAATGGCCACATCAACCTTAGCCTTGTTTACAGCTTCAGAAGCGGCTTTCTTACCGATACTTGCGATGTAGTCAGCCTCATCGGTGATATCGGTGATGTTTACGTTGATAAGATTCAAACCGATTTTGTTGAGTTCAGGTTCAACATTGATACGAATCTTGGTCTGGAAGTTTTCACGGTCACCGTTGATTTCTTCAATGGTTAAAGATGCAACGGTAAGACGTAACTGACCGATAATGATGTTACGGGCCATGTCTTCAATATCATCAACTGACTGATTTAACAGACAGTCTGCAGCGTTACCCATAATGTTTTCGTCAGGAGAAATCTGTACGGTAAAGCTTGATGGCACGTTAATACGGATATTCTGCTGTGACAGAGCACCGGTTAATGGAATATTGATGGTCATCGGAGTAAGGCTCATGTAGGCATAATCCTGAATCAGAGGCCACACGAAGGTACCACCGCCGTGAATACATTTTGATGAACGACCTTCACCGAACATGAAACCGTAAACTACCAGAATCTTGTCTGAAGGACATTTGCGGTATCTGTTGACCAGAAATACAATGGTTATGAACACTATGATTATACCAAGTGCCACCATCAGCATATAAGGCATATTTATATTCTCCTATGGTTATAGATTTATCCAAAAAAAATAGCTTAATAAAAAAACAAATCAGTTTTCAATCTGTTTCGTAACTTCACTGATTGAAAAATCACTCAGTTCCAGACCAATCTTTTCAAGTTTCGGACTGATCCTGCACCTCATTCTCTCCACAAATATTTCATCAACGGCACTGATGTCAGAAAGAGATGAGTTTGCGATTAACCAGCGCACCTCACCGGCAACAATGTTGTCTGCCATATTCATAATGTCTTCATCAGACTGATTTAACAGACACTCCGCCGCGTTCTCAACAACCGGTTCACCTGACGCAATCTGCACAGTGTAACCGACTTTTGCCCCGTAACTCCCTTCTTTTGTCATAATTCTGTCTAACGCAAAACTTCCTTTCCTCGGTCTGAGATCCAGATAAGCAAAATCCTGAAGCACAGGCATCACGAACGCTCCTCCACCATGTATACAGTAGGTTTGTAAACCTTTTCCGGCAGAGTATCCGTATACAACCAGAACCTTATCTGCAGGACACTTGCGATAACATCTGGCAGCAAACAATCCTATTGCAACAGGAATAACAACGAAAACAACAATCATCAGAGTGGTCATTACCGAACAGACTCCATAACAAAAAACTTCATATCAGAGTACATAACACCCGCAAAAGTTCCATAATTCTGACAGGATATACATCACCTTCTCAGATGAAACTTCCGTAAAATACCGGCATTCCGGTCTCCACGGTCTCTGAACACTGGGAAACAGCGACACCGGCAGTTCAGGTCATTATTCCTGTTTTGCAACCACCAGAAGATTTCCGTCACGGCTTGAGACAATCTTAACCAGAGAGCCGGTTAAAAATTCTGCTGAAGAGTCTTCCGCTACAGCATCTATGTACTTGCGGCGCCCCTGAACATCAACTTCAACCTTACCCATCTGATTAGGCTTGATGGACAGATAAACCTTGGCTGTCTTGCCTACGGCATTTGCTATATCCACGGTACCTTCACTCTGAAGTTTAAGGATTGTGGCTCTGAGCTTGTGTACGATATAGGCCATACCTAATCCTGCTACACAGGTAACGGCAAGAGCAAGTATTATCGCTACAGCACCAGGTTCATCAAATCTTGTAATTGTATACAGACCCGCGGTACCGCCAACCATCGAAAAAGAAGCGATGGACATCAGAGAGAAGAATTTGAATGAAAAATCTGAGGCTCCGAGATCACAAAGCCCTGTTCCCTCCGTATCAATGCCGACACCGATAAAAGAAAGACAAACCTGAATTACAAAAATAAGCGTACCCGCAAATATCAGCAAGGAAAAAATCAGATACGGCATATCAAAAAGCTGAGCAAATTCCATTGTCAATCTCCTAATTACAGATCTAACAAAACACCAGAACAAACACACATGTGCGACTTTTTCAATCGTCGCTTTTTTTATGCATTCCATAATTAATACATGGAATGTCCTTCATATTTTTTCAAGAGATACTGTACGAAAAAATATGAATTTTCATGTCTGTATTATCAAATAAATGAATAATTTAATAAGTAAAAACCGAACAAGGAACAAGTAAAATTTCGAGAATTATCACATTATTTATGTGACGGTGCCATGAGAGCTTTTTCTGGGCTCTCACGACACCTGAATTCATGCAATTTCTGACGGCAGATTATCACTAAACAAGATTCTTGAAAAAGGGCTTCATGCGTTCCACCACGCCCTGACTGTGAGCTCCGTATGCAACCACGGCGATACAGAGAAAATATCCATTGATTATGGGATGAATACTCAGTAACCATGGATTTTCGACCAGCTGCCAGATAACACTCACAAAAATGGCGAGAGCTGCCACGTATCCGATTCGGTAGTTTTTAAATACCGTCCAGACAAGAAGAAAAGCCAGAGGCATCAGGGTATCGGTTATTTCCTCGGCAGTGAAATTCATTTTTGACAGATATGCAGAAAAATTGCTGTCGGTCATGGCTCCTGTCACGAGCGGCCTGAAAGCAAGCAATGCCAGAAACAGCCTGCCGATTTTTGCCGACTTCTGTCTGTTTCTCAGTTTAATGATTTCGGGAAACTTTTCCAAATCTTCAGGAGTGATCGCTTCCTCTCTGTTATCAGTGAATTCAGGCGACTCAGCGTCCTTGTGATGCGAAACTTTTGAAAGAGATTCAGATGATGAAATATCGCATGAATCTGATTCGCATGAGTTATCCCCGCCGGCGTTCTCCGAACTGATTTCCTGGCAATCCAAGGATTTCTGCATCATCTGCTTTTCCATTATTAAATGCCGACATACACTCTGAGAATAACGGCAATCCAGCTGACCGCCGTGTATGTCAGAGTCAGAAAAACAGCTGCTGACCCCATATCTTTGGCTCTTCCTGACAGTTCGTGATACTCGTCTCCGATGCGATCCACAACTGCTTCAATTGCCGAATTAATGATTTCTGCGAAAAGTACCAGAAAAGGTCCGCTTATGAGAGCTATAAAATAAAGAGCCTTGGCCTCCTGTGCGTCACTGACAATCCAGAATGCAGATGCAAAAAGAATCACGGAAAGAATGCAGTCCTGCCTGAATGCCGCCTCGTTGATAAAAGCAGCCTTCAGTCCCTTTATACTATATTTGCCGGCATTAATAATTCTGGTAATGCCGGTTGCTCCTGTCTTAGCCATATTTATATTTTCCTTTACTTAACCACAAAATTTTCAAATCTTAACTGACAATAAAGCTCAACTTTCCTTTACGTAACGGACAATCAGCATCAGTTACATCTTCTGATTATCATACAACAAAAAGTGACATAAACATCTGTAAAAATTAAAAACAGTATGAAAGACAGGATAGTGAGCAAAAATATTTATACGGCAAAAACATTACTGACAGGAATTATCCGTTTTTCTTTTCCATAATCAGAGACAGCAGAGCATTGCATCCGTTAACAAGATCTTCGTACGTCTGCTCGAAATCACCGGTATACCAGGGATCAGCCACATCTTTCGGACTGTCCGTAAAATCCAGCAATCTGAAACATTTGTTTTCAGGATCTCCGTTTACAATTCTTTTCAGGTTTATTTCATTACTTCTGTCCATATGCACCAGATAATCATATCTGCGGTAGTCCTCAATGCTCACCTGAGTTGCTCTGTGATCGGTAAACGGAATATGGTGTCTTCGTAACTGTTCCTGAGCAGGTGGATAGATTGGATTTCCTCTGTTCCCCCAGATTTCCTCACGACTTGTTGCAGCTGAATTGATTTCAAAACGATCTGATAAATTACGCTGATTGACAATATTTTTAAAAGTAAATTCAGCCATTGGAGATCTGCATATATGCCACTGATAAGTTCTGACGATCCAGCCTGGATTTTTTCCATCAGCTGACCGTAATATCTACTTCCGCTCACACTATCCAAGCTCATAAGTCCGGCCAGAATCATCTGCATATTCCGGGATGTCAAAATGTCCTGTCCATACGGTATCCGTTCATAATGGAAATACCACCTCCGGCCCCTTGCATAGTGTGAATCGGTATTCCCACCTTGCAAAGAGCTTCTATATACCTGCCTATCGTTCTTCGGGACACTTCAAAATGCTCCGCTAGCTCAGGTGCAGTTATCATCTCTTTCTGCAATAGTATCGACAATATTCCGATCAGCCTGTCAATCTTCATATGCTCACCTTTCCTGTTTATGCTAACAAAGCAAACATGACAACTGTATGTCTTGTTTATGATATATTTTTTCCTGTACCTTGATTTTATACCTAAGGTACAGGAAAAAAATAATATAAGCCCATTGTTCCGTATGTCATTTTCCCATTAGCCCAATTTAGCTTTTACGGTTGTTAAACGATCGCAAAAGTTGACCACCTAAACGAATTAAAGTTGACCACCTGCAAACAAGAAAAAACAGACAACGGAGTGGTCATGAAAAAAGCCAAAAATCGTAAAATGCCGGAATATCTCGTAAGGAAAAAACGGTATTACAAGATGTTTGATTCAATCTTTCAAAATCAGATCAATGAACTTTCTAAACAAGGACAGTCAATCAGGGGAATAGCCAGAAAATTAGGAATTTCAAGGCAATCTGTTCGCAAATACATGAACGTAACGGCAAGTATGTAAATCTCCTTACTAAATCTGATTTTTTAAACAAGATAACGGATATTACAAAACTACCGGTTAAGTCAGCTGTTTTAACACAGAAGCAGTATGAAAAAATCATGAATTACCGGTTCAAATAATCCATATTTATCCATGATAAATTACGAGGCAAATTCTTTAGAATTTTTAAAATTCTCACAAGAATTTTCCGATATATTCGAAAGTCAGGTTTGATAAAAAAATTAATATAAGCTATGATAACAACTATTTGTTAATAATTGGGAAACGTCACTTAAATCAGGTGTATTTTTAAAAATCTGATTCACTATTTAATCTAAAAGTTAGTAAATAGATTTATCAAGGAGGCTATTTTTCTCTTTACTTTAAAGAGTAAACATAGCATTTGTAAGAAATATGAAAACAAGAGTTACAACAATGGTGAAGATTTTTATTCGTAAACATAAAAATCTTGCTTATATTTTATATTATTCTTTCTTTGTATTTTTTCTTTATAGATTAAGTGTTATCACTATTCGCGGAACAGGCCAATCTAAAACAATAATTTGTGCCTCATGGCTTACAGTGATTTTCTTTTTTGTTTTTAGCAATAAATCATTAAAATGGTGGATAGGATTTCCAATTGTTCTTATCGCTTGTCTTTACGCCCCAGTCGCCGCTAAATACGGCCCCCCAAATTATTACCTATTAGGTTCTTTATTGGGAACAGACTCACAGGAAATAAAAGATTATATCTCAATAATAGAGTTAAGAGATTATCTAATATCTATCAAAATTATTACATACTTCGTTGTAACTATATTAATTAGCAGAATGAAGTACCTCTTCAAGATTCAATGGATGAATAAGTTACCACGAACTAACTATCAGGCAATTATTATTGCACTTTTAATAATAGTTGTTCCACCTCTTGATTTTTTTCATAATGTATACAATGCATACAATGAACTTAATGTCATGTCAAATAAGATGCTGCCACAGGACTGGCAGATTACTTCAGTATCTCCAAAATACAAAGATTATGTTCTTGTGATAGGAGAGTCTGCAAGAAGAGATTACATGCATTTGTACGGATACCCTATTCCAAATACACCATTTTTTGATTCTATAGAAAAAGAAGTATTATCAAACATCACTGCATCAGATTTTAATACCATATCATCACTTACAAAGACATTAAATCTAATTGATAAGAATAACCGTAATTACAAATATGGCCAACATATAATATCTTTAGCAAAATCAGCGGGATTTGAAACTTTTTGGTTAAGTAACCAAGGAAGAAACGGTCTTTATGATACCCCCGTATCTAAGATTGCAATTGAATCAGAACATGTAATTTTTCTAAAAAACGGCACGTTTGATGACACCCCCTTCTCAGACTCCGATCTTCTCCCTTTTTTTAAGTCATACATTGAACAATCACCCACAGTTCCCTATCGCCTGTTTGTTCTTCATCTTATGGGATCGCACATAGATCCTTGTAGTCGAGTTATTAATTATTCAAAAAAACTTCACTTCGAACACAACAAACATAATAAACAAATTGAATGTTATATTAATTCTATTAAGCAAACTGATGAATTATTGGGAGAACTTTATAATATATTGCAAAACAACAAGGAACATAGTGGAAGAAGTTTTTCCATGTTCTACATTTCTGATCATGCACTGAGTTATGACAAACACAAGAAGGTTTTTGCATATGAACCTAATAGAATTAAACAATATGAAATCCCTTTTGTAAAAATATCTTCAGATACCCAAAAAAATACTATATATACCTCTCGAAAAAGTGCTATATATTTCTTCGAAGAATTTGCACATTGGATCGGCGTAAAGAGCAAACTATTTGAAGATATGACTTTATTTTCCGACAAAATTTATACAGATATTGTGATTGATGACATAACTGCAAATGATAAAGAAGATGATAAGGCCTTAGATTTATCAAAATAATCTATCCTAATTCACACAGTCGGAGATGTCTATAAAAGTAGCTAGCAGAATCAACATGATTGCTTTATCGTATAGATTCCTAAAAATAAGCTTATGAGTATTCGTTAATTCTTTTGCCCCTCATTTGTGGGTGAGCGTAGTGACGGTATTTATTGAAAAAAATCGGAATACTCCTCTATCACGTGAAGAAATTTACATTTTAAATTTTATTTTAATCAGTAATATTGTGCAATGTTAGATACAATAATAACTCTAGTTAAAGACAAATTTAAAAAGCTCTCAACAGAATGGATCTTTTGATAGTTTTAAAAGATCGTAACCGATGCAAATAAGATTTTGGCATACAAGGAGCAAATCTCTCTCCAGTCAGCTCACCTGTCTGGATATCCAATTTTCTGTAACAGCCGTCAGCTTCGTCAGGTATGATTAAATCGCCGGTAAAGGTATCCTTCATCATATACGGATTTGAAAATACTTCATGATTTCCGAGAATGACGACTCTTTGCCGTTCATACCGCTTCTTAATGATACTGAAGGGTTTTGAGTCCTGTGTAGGTAAGTTCGTTATCTTCAATTCTGATTTTTATGGACCTCAAGTGATCCCTAAACATAGTCTTACACTTAATTCCGCAATCTTCATCCTCCATGTTCTGAATATACGCGTTGTCAACCTTGGTAAGCGTAATTACGGTATTTTCAGCTTTTTCTCTGTTAGCTGACCTCTGCATCTGTTCTTTGTCAAAAAAAACTATTTCTGGAGATACATAACTACGAATTTCCTCAGGATGTCTATCAATTAAAACGACAGACTCACTCCGAAGAGCAATAACATATCTGTTGTTTAGCTTTTTGTAAAGCTTAAACATATAGTCACTGCCTTCACTTCTGTAAGTTTGGCTGAGGAAGTAGTTTTCGATTCTTTCGGAAGTGAAACGATTTCTGGCGGCCCAATAAGTGTATACAATATACGAAGTATAAACTACCGGAATTACAAAAAAGATTAGTACTATGGCAATTACCATTGATATTGCAAGTATTTCAAACTTCTTCAAAAACTTCATTCTGAACATTCTGATGTTTCGGATAAGGTATGTATCTGTGCTAACTTCTGCATGTGATTTGGTATGCTGTAATTATCCTTCGGGAAATTTTCAGACACCTCATTTCTAATGAATCTAAATCAGATTGATAGTAAGACGATTAAGAATATAAAACCAATGAGGACGGAACCGATCTTTCAGAAGTCCTGCTTCACTACTCCTCAAATCATGCTGTGATAAAGTTATTAAGTCAATTTCAGCCTCTGTTGTGGATTCATAAAAATTCCTGTACCAAAATAAGCATTCATCAGCCGTATATTTGACAAACAACGTTTTATGCACAGCAGAAATACTTAAGCTTTACAGCTTCATTTCAGTGTTTCTCAATTCTGCTTCCTTTACATTTATTTGAACAGCCGCATAACAGTGAAGCCGGCATTGTTTAAAAGTCCGGACGGGAGCCGGCAGAATGTAAGACAAAACTGAAATCCTGACTCGGTTGTACATTTGCCGTCATAAAGCTGTCGCCACGGATTCAATGATTAATACAGGAAGTAAAACTTGGCTTGAAAGCTTGATTTTTGGCATAAAACATCCAAAAATCCCCGATTATTTCGCGGAATTTTGATAAAATACGGCTGTTAGGGGGGTGCTTTTTGGAAAGCACTCGCTGTTAGTTTCACCATGGGACATTGTTTTTTCATGAAGTCTTTTATTATCCTGCCGTTAATGATAATGCTGGGTATTATTCTGCTGACAGGGCCTCAGGCCTCTGCGGATGCCGGTATGACACAGGACAGTCTGATATACTGCTCAGAAAAAAACATTTCTCATATGAACCCTCAGCGGCATCCGATTTCCTCAATGGCCTCCTCCATTTCCTTTGCCGTATATGACCGTCTGCTGAGCATTGATCCGCAGACAAAATCCACTAGAAGTTCCATCGGCACCCTGGAAAAAATTTATCAGAACGACACCGTATACGTTTTTAATATTGCAAAAGATATTTCGTTCCAGTCAAACCAGTTCTTCACTCCAACCAGAAAACTCAACGCTGAAGATGTTGCGTTCAGTTTTGACCGAATGATTAACAAGGATAATCCTTTCTACAGACCTATTGAAGATTTTCCGTACATATCTCATATGGATATCGTGAATAATCTGATAAGCGTAAAAGCCGTCGGTCCGTACAAGGTTGAATTCAAAGTCAAACAGCCAACAAACCTTCTTCAGCCGTTCCTTGCCACCGACAACTCAGTAATTCTCAGCAAGGAATATGCCGATACCATAATTAAAAAGAACCTTCCCATAGATACCATCGATCACTATGCAATCGGATCCGGCCCGTATCAGCTGAACACTTTTGTCAGGGGCAGATATGCCAAACTGAAAAAATTTTATGATTATCACGGTCCGAAACCGCAGGTTCAGAATCTGATTCTGACCAATTCATACAGAGCAAACAAGCTTCTGTACAAACTTTTTACCGGCGAATGCCACATCATCAGTAATCCTACAGCCAGCCAGATGAGTTTTCTGCAGAAGGTTCCAGAGGATTTCAACATCCTTCAGAAAAACACCATTAACGGCACCTTTATAATCTATAACACGAAGAAACCTTATCTGAGCACGGGAGCCCTCAGAAGAACACTGTCATCAATGTTCAGTCTGGAAGAACTGAACAGTACCGTTTTCTTTGATCAGGGGCATTACATTGTCGAACTGTTCGATGAAAAACCTGCCAATTTTCTGAAAATTCAGAATAACTCCCCTTCGCCTGCTACCGGATCTTCCTCCATAGATGATGTGGAAAAGGAACTGCTCGGAGAGAACGTAAGCAAACCGCTGGTACACGAAAGATCCGACAAGTTCGTCAATCAGTTTAATGAAGATATTCCTGAATACGCCATTCCTAAAAAAGAGATTCCAGAACCAGGATACGAACTGTTTGCTCACGTACTGACAAGAGATGAATATCTTGAAGCCTATGAAACGCTTAAGCAGCAGGAAATTGAAATCACCATATTCCAGTCTAACGTGATTTCCAATACCGCCCACTCCAAGATTGCCCAGTTTCTCAAATCAAATTTTGAAAAAAAGGGAATCAAAGCCAGAATTAAGACATACAGAACAAATCAGGGACAGAACAGACTTAAAAAGGGACTGTTTGACATCGCCATCGTAAACGTATACTCAGATTCAGAAAGTCTTATCTATCAGATGATTTCCTGCAGAAAAAACAACCGCAGACGCTCATCACTGAATTCAAACATCAGCTATACCGGAAATTACACCGGCTGGTGCAATGATACTCTGGAAAACATGTACGAGGATCTTTCTTACCTTGATAAGAACGATCCCGACGCCATACGTCTGCAGAAGTACATTATGAACATACTGGTAAACGAAATGCCTGTATATCCGCTCATATACAACATTAATCTGTTCGTGGCCATGGAATACATTAAAGGACTCGAACCAACCCCTTACGGCGGTGTATCCTTTATCAACGCCTATATTGAAAAAAACAGGGGGACTGATAAATGATTGAGTTCATTTTCAAAAAGATGCAGCTTTTTCTGATCACCATGTTTATTCTGACTCTGATCCTTTTCTGGGCTCATATCAGACTCGGCGACCTGGAAATCAACAGAATAGTTCCCGACTACATTCATTATGCGACAGACCTCATCACCTTAAAATTCGGAAACAGCAGTGAAAGCGGCATGCCTATTATCGAAGAAATGAAGCTGTTCTTTCCCCCTACCGTTGAACTCCTGCTGCTGTCGCTGGTAATATCGTTCGGCTTCGGTATCTTTCTGGGAATAGTAGGCGGTCTGAACCATCACAGTTTTACAGATAAATGCATCTACGGATACTGTCTGCTGAGCAGTTCGGTTCCCGTATACTGGAGTGCACAGATTTTTATTCTGCTGTTCTGCATTTACATAAAAATATTTCCGACAAGCGGTAATATATCACTGCTCTACGACGTTCCCAGATACAGCGGATTCATGACCATCGATGTAATCATCTACGGAAACTACGACGTATTTATGGACATGCTCAAGCATCTGGCCCTGCCACTGACGGCACTGAGTATAGTGCCTTGTGCAACATTCGCCAGAATCACCCGCAGAGCTACAATAAATCTTACTCAGAAATACTTTATAAAAGCGGCATACTGCCGCGGTGAAAGCAAGTTTGACATCGGTGTTCATCATGTACTGAGAAACATTCTTCCGGACATTATCCAGAAACTGAATATTATTATCTGCAATCTGTACTCCAGCTGCATCCTTGTGGAAGTTATATTTGAATGGCCGGGTACCGGACTGTGGATTACCCAGAGTATTTCAAACTCTGACGGCAGAATCATTGAGGCAACTACCTTTGTGCTGGGAACCAGCTTCCTGATACTGAACATAACCCTGGATATTCTCAGTACCCTGGTAATCAACCGAACCCGTTTAACACACAGCTGATAACACAGGAACCGCCATGTTTGATTTAAACAGAGAAGCAAAAGAGCTCCAGTCTGACAAGGACATAGCCTGGCAGATATACAAAAAGAGCACTACGGATGTAATCGGTCTCTACACACTGGTTCTCTGTATCTGTGTTATTTTCATTCTGCCTTTGTGCGTCAACTTTGACCCGCTGACTCAGAATGTGGCCGAAAGACTGCTGCCTCCGTCATGGAGTGACAGAGGTAACCTGCATCACTTTCTGGGTACGGATGAATTCGGTCGAGACTTCCTTTCCCGACTGATGATCGGCGCTCAGAACACCACCAAATACGCCTTCCTGGCATGCACTGTTTCCATGATTGTGGGAACCTGCTTCGGACTTTCAAGTGCCATGTCCCGGCGCAGAGCGCAGAAAAGCGTGCTTCACCATATATTCGATATTCTGTTTTCCATACCGTCCATCCTGATAGCCCTTATTACCATCGGCATACTTGGCCCCAGTCTTCCCCACGCGGCCCTGGCAATAGGCATATCCCTGCTGCCGAGATTTATTCATGAATCATATCATGCTGCCCAGACTGAGCTGGAAAAGGAATACGTGCGTACGGAAATCGCCGAAGGTTCTTCCAGAATGCATCTTTCCTTAACAACCATTCTGCCGAACATAATGAGTACCATTATCTCTAACATGTCTCAGGGGCTTTCCATCGCCATCATGGACATAGCCGCGGTCGGTTACCTCGGTTTCGGAGCCCAGCCGCCTACTCCGGAACTCGGAAACATGCTAGCATCAGGCATAGACATCATCTACATAAGCACTTCCAAAGCAATTATTCCGGGAGTGGCAATGATTGTACTCATTTCATCCATTCAGCTGGTGGGTCACGGTATCTGCCGCGTTCTGAACACGGGGGTGTCTGATGCTGCTTGATATCCGAAATCTTACCATTCTGCTTAGAAATGAAACGTCATATGTTCAGGTATGCAAAAACTTTGACCTGATGATAAATGACGGGGAAATCTGCAGTCTTGTAGGCAGTTCAGGCTCCGGCAAGAGTCTGATTATCAAGGCCATCATGGGAATGTACGGTCATGACATGAAGGTTACCGTGGACTACTTTAAATTCAGGGACATGGATCTTACAAACCTCAGCGTCAGCGAACGCCGTAAGATACTCAGCAGAGAGGTGGGCATCATCTTTCAGGAGGCGAGAGCCAGCCTGGATCCGGAACTGCCTATCGGTGTGCAGATGAGAGCATCTCTGAACAACAGCTGTTTTGACGATAAATGGTACCGCTGGCCGTTCTGGAGATTCAGAGCGGTTAACAATATTCTGCACAAGGTAGGCATCAAAAACACCAAACCGGTATTAAGATCCCTGCCGTATCAGCTTTCCGAGGTTCTCTGTCAGAAGATAATCATAGCCATGGCTCTGTCCAGAAAACCGAAACTGCTGATTGCCGACTCCCCCATCAGCGGTATGACCAGTACGTCACAGGTACAGATTCTCAAACTGTTCCACAGCTATATTGAAAACAATAACGGCACTTTGCTGTATATAACCAATGACCTGGGACCGGCCTCCAATCTGATGGATAACATAAAAATGCTCTACTGCGGCCAGATTGTTGAAAGCGGTCCGAAAGAACAGGTTATCAACTCCCCTCATCACCCGTTCACCCAGTCAATGATTAATGCCATTCCTGAATTCAACCGTCAGGTAAAAGTAAAAATGAAACTGGACGTATTGAGAGGTGACCCGCCGGAGTTTACCCAGACACCTATCGGATGTCCGCTGGGACCGAGATGTCCTCACGCGGATCGCGAATGCAACACCATGCCGCCTGTAGTCAAGACCAAGAACGGTTTCTTCAGATGTTATTATCCTTTGAATATGGAGAAGGAAAATGAGTCAAAATAAGCATATTCCTTTACTTCAGGTAAGCAATCTGGGAGCCACCATTCGCAACCGCAAGTATCTGTTTTTTCACAAAAAGATTGATATACTGAAGAATATCAGCTTCACACTGGAACAGAATCAGACTCTGGTACTGATTGGTGATGCAGGCTCCGGAAAATCAACACTGCTGAAAATTCTGAATAATCCGTACATATCGCATACGGGAGAAATTCTCGTTCACGGAAAACCGTTAAGGGATTACGAACGAAGAGACAGAATAAGCTTTATCCAACTGCTGTCATCCGACTATGAAAATGCGGTAAATCCGCATAAACGAGTCAATTTCATTCTTGAACAGCCGCTCAAACTCAATACCGATTACTCGGCGGTTCAGAGGGATTATCGTGTAGACCAGATGCTTGAATATGTCGGCCTGTCCTCCACCATAAAATACAATTATCCCGGCTTTCTGACATCAAATCAGCTGCTGAGACTCGCTTTTGCCAGAGCGCTTATCATGGAACCGGAAATTCTGCTGGTTGACTCAAATATTGAAAAGCTGGATGCACAGCTGCGTTCACACTGTCTGAACCTTCTGATGGACTGTCAGCAGGAAAAGAAAACAGCTCTCATCATCTGTCTCAATGACATCGGTCTTATCAAGCACATTGCCGACAATATTCTGGTACTGAGTCACGGCAACCAGGAAGACTACGGCAATGCAAAGTTTATTATCAGCAAGCCTGAAAAGGAAATCACCAAAAGACTGATTCAGGACTACAACAACGAATACAGAATAAGACCGGAAAGATAAGCCGCTGAACCGGTAGTCTGTCAACTGCCATTAAAGGAGACAAAACCCTCATATGAAAAATTCCTCACGATATGCAATGCTGAGCCTGCTGATTATAACGGCACTCTCCGGATGCAGCAGTCACAGCGATAAAAAGCCCCCCCTTTCGGATGAAAATTTTGAGCTGGAAATTCTCCATGTCAACGACCTGCATTCCTACACCGATCCCGTAAGCATAGGTATCAATACTCCGAAAGGAATGATTAAGGTTGACGTCGGCGGTGCCGAAGCCCTGAAATCCGTTGTTGAAGAAAGGAAACGGCAGAATCCGGATCTTATTGTGATTTCGGCAGGAGATCAGATTACGGGCAACGCACTGAACTATGATACGTTTCACGGAGAAAGTGACGCCGTACTTCACGGTCTTTTACACACGGACTACTACATGCTGGGAAATCATGAATTTGACCACGGAGGGGACGGCATTGAAACCTTCATGAATTTCATGAAACATTACAGTCCCCAGAGCCTGATGATAAATTCGGATATGACCGCAGCACCGGACAGCAAAGTGACTGACAGAGGATTATCCTCCCATATCCGAAAAGTATCAGGAAAAAACGTAGCCTTCTATGCCGTAACCAACGAAAGCAAAATTGTAAGAAGTTCATCCCCCGAAGAAGGAATGAGCTTTAAAAAGACGGTTCCGACCATCAACGAACTAACATCTGAAAATGCTGACAGAGCGGATATCCATATTCTGATTACACATCAGGGGATTACTTCGGATAAGACCAATGCATCCCTGCTTAATGATGTAGATATCATTATCGGAGGAGATTCTCATACCCTGTGCGGTAATTTTTCAGACAAGGGAATTTCGGTGGACTGTCCTTATCCGATAACGGCAACCAATGCCTCCGGGCATAAAATCTGTATTGTGCAGGCGTACGAATACGGCAAGGTCATCGGGGATCTGAAGGTTACCTTTGACGGACACGGCAATGTACTGCAGTGCGGAGGTACTCCGGTTATGCCTCTGTGGACCGATACCGCAGAACCTCATAAAAACAGTACACTGTCAAAAGAAGAGGCTGTTGAGGAAGCCGGCCGTCTGCCGAATCTGCCGGAATCTCCCTACATAAGTGCCTCTAAGAATAATGAAGCGACAGCCACCCTTAAATCATACAGGGATGTTCTTGAAACCAGAAAGAAGGTTATCGGCAGATCACCGAGAGACTTCTGCAATACCAGATACCCTTATGCCTACTGCAACATAAAAGGCAAAAGCAATCCGTACGGTTCTGAAACCTGTCAGACTCTCGGTAAAGTCATTCTTGAAAACACCGGTGCCGACATTTATCTGGTAAATTCAGGCATGTACAGAACCGACATCAGCAAAGGAGATTTTACTGAGGAGGATCTGCTGAACGTTACACCGTTCGGAAATGACGTTGTGGAAATTACAATGAGCGGAAAGGACATCTACGAAGTTCTCAACGATACCATGGAATTCGTCAATGAAGACCTTCAGTCCAGATCAGGCGGAGTACCGTGCGGATACGGCTTCAGTTACAGTCTTAGGGGAAAAGGCAAAAACCCTGTCTCCGACATCAGTATTCTGACACGCGAAGGCAGAGAGGAATCCCTGGACATGAACAGAAACTACAGAGTACTGGTAACCACCTACATCCTGAAGGGAAAGGATGGCTACAGTCTGTTAAAAGGGAAAAAGCCTCTGAAAAACATCGGCAGTGATGCAGATATCATCCGCAGTTATCTCAGGGATCACGCACTTCCTGATATTCCTGAAAACATCAGAACCATCAGATCCTTCTCTGCAGAATAACACTCCGTTTAAAAGGATACGGGCTTTCCGCCTGTATCCTTCCATATGAAAAGACCTGAAAACATCAGCTTTCAGGTCTTTTCCGTTCAGTTATGACAGTCTGAATTAAGCTAAGAGCTTATCAAGTTCAGCGCTAACTTCGCTAACCTTCTTGGTACCGTCAACCTTGATGAACTTGCATTCATTCTTGGCAGCCTTGGCTGAGTAGAAGGCAACCAGAGGTTCAGTCTGAGAATGATATACATTCAGACGGCTGCGTACGGTAGCTTCTTCATCGTCCTTGCGGATAACCAGATCTTCACCGGTAACGTCATCCTTGCCTTCAACCTTAGGAGGATTGAATACAACGTGGTAGGTACGGCCTGAAGCGAGGTGTACTCTGCGGCCGCTCATACGCTTAACGATTTCATCGTCAGGTACGGCGATTTCAACAACTGCATCGATGCTGATATTGTTTGAATCAAGAGCTTCAGCCTGTGGAATGGTACGAGGGAAACCGTCAAGAAGGAAGCCCTTTGCACAGTCAGCCTGAGCAACACGATCCTTAACAAGACCGATGATGATATCGTCAGATACCAGCTGGCCCTTATCCATAACTTCCTTGGCCTTAAGACCTAACGGAGTACCGGCCTTAATGGCTGAACGAAGCATATCACCGGTAGAAATCTGAGGAATACCGAACTTCTGCATTAAGAACTGAGCCTGAGTACCCTTACCGGCACCTGGAGCACCTAAAAGAATAATACGCATGAGTAATACCTTTAATTATCTGTAAAAAAATATGCGGAAAAATCCGCCGCAAAAAAACCTGTAACATTATAAGCAAATAGAGCCCTGCGTACAAGATATAAGGAAGGCCATACGGAAATCCGTACGGCCTCCTGCATTACAATGTTACCCGTAAACTGTCAGATTAAGCCAGTAATAATGAATTTACCAGTTTAACGTAGGCAACAGGATCCTTGAGACCGCGCTGATCGGCAAGTAAAGCCTGATCCAGAACCAGGGTAGCCCAGTCCTTGAACTTGGCATCGTCTGCTTCAGCACTCATCTTCTTGATGATTGCATGATCAGGATTGATTTCAAGAACAAACTTTTCTTCCGGAAGCTTCTGACCGCTTGCTTCAAGAAGTCTGCGCATCTGAGCGGTTAACATGGCGTTACCTTCGCTGATTACACAGCTTGGGGTATCAACCAGACGGCCTGAAACCTTAACTTCGCTGACTTCACCTGCAAGAGCGTTCTTGATTCTTTCAAGAAGATCCTTGTTTTCGGTAGCCTTGGCTTCCTGTTCTTCCTTTTCAGCCTTGTCTTCAAGTTCACCTAAATCAAGGTCTGCAGAACATACGTTGATGAACTTCTTGTCCTTGTATTCAGAAACCTGATTCATTACCCATTCATCTACACGTTCCCACATCAGCAGAACTTCAACACCCTTCTTCTTAAGGGTTTCAAGATATGGACTTGCAACGGCAGCCTGATATGATTCAGCTGTGATGAAGTAAATGTTCTTCTGCTTTTCAGGCATGCGTGAAATGTAGTCTTCAAGTGAAACATTCTGTTCACTGCCGGTATTGGCGGTTGAAGCGAATCTTAAAAGACCGAAGATTTCATCACGGTTTTCGTAATCTTCAACCAGACCTTCCTTGAGCACTGAACCGAACTGAGCCCAGAAGGTTTCGTACTTGGTCTTGTCATCATCCTTGGCAAGCTTTGCAATCATCTGCAGAGCCTTCTTGGTGCATGCCTTCTTCAGCTGGGCACTGATCTTGTTGCTCTGAAGAATTTCACGAGATACGTTAAGAGGAAGATCGTTTGAATCAAGAACACCCTTAACAAAACGTAAATATCCAGGCATGAACTGATCAGCGTCATCCATGATGAACACACGCTGAACATACAGCTTCAGACCGTGCTTCTGTTCTCTGTTGAACAGATCAAACGGAGCACGCTGAGGAATGTACATCAGACTGGTGTACTCCTGACTGCCTTCAACCTTGTTATGAGTCCAGGTGAGAGGATCCTGGAAATCATGAGAAATGTGCTTGTAGAATTCCTTGTATTCGTCATCGGAAACATCTTTAGGATTCTTGGTCCACAGAGCCTTGGCGTCGTTAACCTGCTTCCATTCGGTGTATTCGGCTTCTTCGCCTTCCTTCTTGTCATCACCTTCCGGCTTAACGGTTTCAAGCATCTGTACAGGTACGCTGATATGATCTGAGTACTTGCTGATGTTTGAACGGAGAGTCCAGTCTTCAAGGAATTCAGTTTCGTCATCACGGAGACTTAAGATAATTTCGGTACCGCGGTCAGCCTTGGTAACCTGACTTACTTCGAATTCACCGCTGCCGTCTGATACCCAGCATACCGCTTCATCGGCATTTGACTTGTATGAACGGCTGATTACGGTAACCTTGTCGGCTACAACGAATGCAGAGTAGAAACCTACACCGAACTGACCGATAAGCTGTGAGTCCTTTGACTGATCACCAGTCAGATTCTTGAAGAATTCGGCGGTACCTGACTTGGCAATGGTACCTAAGTGATCAATGGCTTCCTGTCTGGTCATACCGAGACCGTTATCGGAAATGGTCAGGGTCTTCTTTTCCTTATCGGCTGAAACACGGATACGGAATTCAGGATCGTTACCTAAAACTTCAGGCTTTTCGAGAGAAATAAAACGCAGTTTATCGATAGCATCTGACGCATTGGAAATAAGTTCTCTTAAAAATACTTCCTTGTTTGAATATAAACTGTTAGCCAGCAGACCTAAAAGCTGTTTAACTTCTGTCTGAAAACCATGCTTTTCAACTTCGCTCATAATATCCTCTGTTTTTTCAAATGGATTATCAAACTAAATAAAATCGGTAAAAACAGACCGCGACTTATACATATGCGGCTGTTTTTTCATATATCTAAAGTCAATATGGGGTTAAAAAACAGGATTTCAAGAAAATGATGTCAATTCGTGCAAATTTTCTTAAAAAAGCATAAAAAAACATCCATTTATAAATTCTGAAACGGAAAGAAAAGACCGGAGCAGCGGCTCCGGTCATCTGTCTATAAAGGACTTCTTCCTGCAAGAGATCTCATGATGGTCGAACCGTCAATCGATTCGAGTTCTCCGCCTACAGGTATGCCTCTGGCAATTCTGGTGGCAACCACATTGCGTCTTCCTGCCATATGAGCAATGTAATGAGCCGTTGTATCACCTTCCACCGTAGGATTGGTGGCAAGAATGATTTCATGATATCTGCCGGTATCGAGAAGTCTGGCAAGTTCATCAAGTCCAAGTTCACCGGGACCGATGCCTTCTATCGGAGACAGATGTCCGTGAAGCACGAAATAGGTTCCGTTATATTCACCTGTCTGCTCTATGGCCAGAACATCGGCTGGACTTTCAACCACACAGATTATTCCGCTGTCCTGACGTCCGGCATCCCTGCAGATTTCACATTCCTCGCCGTCACTGTACGAACGGCATTTAGGACAGTAACTGATATTGTTCATGGCCTCAGTAAGAGTTTCGCCAAGCTTTAACGCCCCGTCTCTGTTGTGATCCAGAAGATAAAAAGCTATTCTCTGGGCACTTTTTGGACCGATACCCGGCATTATCTGCAGATCATTTATCAACTTTTCAACCAGAGGACTGAACTTCATAACAAAAGAGCTCCACTACAATAGACCGCGGTTCGACGGAACATCCGCCGTTATTCCGCTTCAGGCTTCCGCCGAATTATATTCAAATAAGGAACGGAAGTTTCACCATATTAAAAAATCCCTTCAGTCAGAAATCGTGAAGGGATCTTTCAAAACCTAAAAATATTCCAGACGTGTTTTAGAACGGGAACTTGAAGCCCGGTGGTAAAGGAACGCCGTTGGTTACCTTACTCATACGTTCGGTTGAATATTCACTGATCTGACGGGCTGCGTCATTTGAAGCAGCAACAATCAGGTCTTCACACATTTCACGATCATCACCGAAAGCTGATTCAGCGATTTCAACCTTCAGTACCTGATGTGCACCGTTCATGCGAACCTTAACAAGGCCGCCGCCGGCAACACCTTCAACTTCATGAGCTTCAATTTCATCCTGAGCTTTCTTCATGCGTTCCTGCATTAATTGGGCCTGTTTCATCATGTTGCCCAAACCACCCATACCATTGAACATATTAAATTCCTTTTTAAGTTATATTATTTATCAAACAGTCACGATGTCATATCAGACAGTATGCGTGACTACATAGCTCTTATTATGCAAGATTTTTGCAAACTGTCAAACTAAGACAGTCAAAGTATCAGAAAATTAAGACTGATCTTTAGTTTTAGGCTGAACCAGTTCAATTTTTGCCTCACCGATATCAAGTCCCAGCATGTTCTGAACTTCGGCAAAGCCTTCAGATTCGACAATACTACGCTTCTCGCTTTCAAGATTCTGCTCATAGAACTGATTGTCCAGAGCTTCCGGACTTCCTTCAATTTCCCCGGCATCCACAAAATCAAATTTAAGACTGATTTTTCTTCCAAGTCCGGCACTGATCTCGGCAGCCATGTCGCTTAAGGCATTTCTGTTCAGAATACCGTCGATAACCTTCGGCAGACGGATAATCCACTCGTTTTCATTCGCTCCGAATTCTCTGATTCCGCGATTGAGTATTACAAGATTCTCCATGGATACACCGGCCGCAACCAGATCCTGAGTATAGGAATCAGATACCTGACCGAGCAGATCCATAGGCATTCTGATTTCACGTCCGTTAATCTTTCTGCGGTGGTGAACATTCTTCTGTGCGTCAGATGAGGGAGCACTGCCGCCGTTCTGAACTGAAGGAGTGAGATCAAGCGACGTGTAGTCAACACTGTTCGCTCTGTCTGCCTCATCATCACTGTCTGAAGCAAAATCCCTGTATTCAGGCATCGGCACTTCATCGAACTGTTCGGCATAATCGCCGCCGTTCTGACTTTCAGGGATATAACCCCCGATGTTACGCCCGCCTGCATAATCCGGAACCATGCCGCTCATAACGTTATTATTAACGTTCCCGGACTGAACAGGCATCTGTGGCTGATTCATGCGAACGGAGGAATTTACAGTCCCCTGCTTCACGTTACCGGCAGCAGGAGCCCTGCCCGGCTGACGCTGTTCATGCTGAACCGCAGGATGAGAAGCATCCTGAACCGGATGTCCGGCATTGACCTGATTTCTGCTTGAACGGGTCCAGCTGTTGACCGGAACCTGCTGATGATTATCGGGAATGTACCTCGGAGCAGCATTGCTTTCCTGACGTCTCTGACTCATTACCGGTCTCTGAGGTCCCATTGAAGCATTGGAAGCCGCGGTCATCTGCTGATGCTGAGTTGATGCCGGAGCCATGCCGTCACCGTATTGCATATCCCCGGAAGAAGGCATGTTCATCCCGGTCTGAGCCTGAATTGCTCCCGCAAGGGTGCTGCCAGGAATATTCTGCAGAGCCTGACTGCTTCTGTCCTGCTGAATTCTGTTTGCCAGCGCATGTTCACGCTGTTTGTACTCTTCCTCACGCTTCTGTGTCTGCAGTTTCTGTTCGTTGGCAGTAATCTTGTAATACTGGTTTTCTATTTCCTTGTCCTGCCTGTCAATTTCCTTCTGAAGCAGGGAAATATAATCAAAAAGATTCAGGTAGCCGTTAACTGTTTCACTGCTGATATGACTTTCCGAGGACTGCTGCTGTTTTTTCTGCTTTGCCTGAGTCTCGTTTTCCTGTCTCGCGGCATCTCGCTGCTCATTGAGATGGTCAAAAGCCACCAGCGGATCATTGATTTTATCCAGCGCCAGATCCGGAAAATCTACCTTTCTGAAACTACCGGCTGTTTTTTTTTTAAATTGAACGCCAGAAGACGAAGCATGGTCATCTCAAAAGCAGACATGCCGTCAGGTGCGAAAGGAAGTTCTCTTCTTCCTTCAAGAATAATCTGGTAATAAAGCTGAACTTCTTCAGGACTGAAGAGACCTGAAAGTTCGGCAATCACATCACTGCGCAGAGAGTATATGTCAGCCTTGCTGCCTGCCACCTGGTAAAGAGCGATGTCATGAAACACTCTGGCAAGACTCAGATGCAGTGTATCAAAATCAGGAGTTACCGAAGCCACGGTATTGAGTACTCCGGACAGGGCAGCGCCGTCATTGGTTGCTATAACCTTAAGGATCTCAATGAGGTATGATGAGTCCAGAGTTCCCACCATGTCGTATACGCCTTCAAGAGTAACCTTTCCTCCGCCAAGGGCTATCGCCTGATCAGTAAGACTCAGAGCGTCACGCATTGAGCCTCTGGCAGCTCTTGCCAGTTCAACCAGACCGTCTTCCTCATAGGAAATTTTTTCCTCGTCAAGCACGTATTTAAGCTGTCCCTTGATGTCGTCAATTGACAGAGCCTTCAGCTGGAACTGCAGACAGCGTGAAACAACGGTAACTGGAAGCTTCTGCGGATCTGTTGTCGCAAGGATGAATTTTACGTATTCAGGAGGTTCTTCCAGAGTCTTAAGCAGAGCATTGAAAGAACTTGTTGAAAGCATGTGTACTTCGTCGATGAGATAAACTTTGTAACGGCCCGCTATCGGCTTGTACTGGACATTCTCCAGTATCTCGCGGGTATCCTCCACCTTGGTTCTTGAGGCGGCATCGATTTCAATGAGATCCGGATAATTGCCGTTGGCAATGGCCCTGCAGCTCTCACACTCACCGCACGGATGAGCTGTAATCCCCTTTTCGCAGTTGAAGCATTTGGCGAGAATACGGGCGATTGTGGTTTTACCCACACCTCTTGTTCCGGTTAAAAGATAGGCGTGATGAAGTCTGCCTGTTTCCAAAGCATTTATCAAAGCGGCAAGAACATGTTTCTGACCGACCATATCCTCAAAGGACTGCGGACGGTATTTTCTTGCTAAAACGGTGTAATCTGCCATCTGCCTTTCTCAAAATGAAATAACCTAAAACCGCCTGACTGAAACCGGACTTCTGTACAACAAACAACCAGCTTCCGATATACGGATTTCCCCGTACCGTCAATGCGCTGTATAGCTTATCACTATCACGCAAAAAATCAAAATATAAATTGTCAGTCGTAAGGAATGATTCACAATACGCAGACAATCTTCATCCGTCCGGCACTGACTTTCTGCAGGCCGGGCAGAATGTTCTAAATGCAGCTGCCGGCTTTCAGATTAATGTCCCGGAAACTCCATGATGCAGCGGCTGTCGACACCATATCTGTTCTTAAGCATTTCCACTCCGCCGAGATCCGGAAGTGAAATTGCAAATACCGCACCGGCAATGGTGGCATTGAAGCGGTTCACCAGTTTAATCTGAGCCTCAACCGTACCGCCGGTGGCAATCAGATCGTCAACAATCAGAATTCTGTCGTCACTGCTGATGGCATCCTGATGCATCTCAAGCACGTTGGTACCGTACTCAAATTCATAGCTTTCACTGTAGACTTCTCTTGGTAACTTGCCCGGCTTTCTCGCCATGACAAAACCGCAGCCGAGAAGAGCGGCGACAGGAGCACCGAATACAAAGCCTCTGGCTTCACTTCCAACCACCTTGGTAATGCCCGCATCGGCGTACAGCTCAGCCATCTTTTTACAGATAAGAGGGAAAGCCTCAGGATTTTCACATACGCTGGTTATATCCCTGAACACGATTCCAGACTTAGGGAAATCCTTAATTGACTTTACACAGGACTTTAAGTATTCAATCTCATCCATGTTGCGCTACCTTGATATGTATCTTTACTGAAAATATTCCTACTGATTTCATTTTATTAGCAGAGACCGAAATGTCAACGAAAACAATGCGTGATTCATAAGTTTACGAAATGAATATACCTGCCTCCCGAAATCTGTCAGGTATTTCAGACGCATCATGACCAGTGTTCATCTTTCGCCACCGTTCTCAAACTGCGGTATTCTATCAGAATATATAAAAAAAACAGACAGCGTTCCCTGTCAAAGGTAAAGAGTGAGATAATCGTGTGGTATAATCTGACGTAGATTTTTCACTTTAAAACCGATAACAGACACTATGAGTTCAAATTATGAAGCCGTCCTGTTTGATCTTGACGGAACCCTTCTCGACACTGCCCTTGATCTGGGTAAAGCCACAAATCACGTTCTGTCTCTCTACAACAGGGGACCGATTTCCGACGACACGGCAAGAATGTATGCCTCAGACGGAATGAGAGCCCTGCTCAAATCAGGCATACCGGAAGAAGAACAGGCTCAATATGATTTTGAAAAGATGAGACTGGAATTTCTTCCCTACTACCATGAGCACATAGCTGACAGAACCTGTTACTTTGACGGCACGGCCGAACTGATTAACGCCCTGAAAAAGAACGGTATTCCGTATGCGGTGGTAACCAGCAAGCCGGATCATCTCGCATGCAGGGTTCTCGGCAAATTCAAGGAACTCTCGGACATCGGAGTAATCGTCGGCTGTGACACTCTTCCGGTATCAAAGCCGAATCCGGAACCGCTTCTCTACGCCTGCAGAAAACTCAACGTGGAACCTAAAAACTGTCTTTATGTGGGAGATCACATCAGAGATATTGAAGCCGGCCACAATGCGGACATGAAAACCGCACTGGCTCTGTGGGGATATATCAGGGACAAGGAGCATCCTGAAGTCTTCGGTGCTGATTTTGTTGCCAAAGATTTCAGGGAACTGGCCGGAATCATTGGAATCAGCCTCTGATACACCGAATGAAAAAAAAAGAAAACCGTAATCTGACGGAAATTATAAAGGCAAAAAAAAGTGCATTGACTTACAGTGGATCGGCAGGTCAATACACTCCGCAAAAATGCATAATAAGATAAAAGTTTAAGGATAAATCAATCACTTTTCACAAAGTCATAGTGAATACTCCCGCATTCACTGATTATTATTATACAAACAGTCTCAATGGAATGTGTTTCAAACCCCATACAAATTGTTACAAAATGTTACAAATGGTTTTAAAAACGTACAGTTACTGAAATATTTATAAAAATCTGATTACTGACCGCAGGCCTTCAGAATGGTGAACAGAGCCTCCCTCAGCTCTCTGGCTTTTTCCGGAGTAAATTTACATCCCCTTTCAGACATTGAACCGCAGACATGTTCCGGAATATCCTTTGCCTTTTCGTAAAGAGCCATTCCCTCTTCAGTTATTCTGACAATCACAACCCTTTCGTCATTCTCACTTCTGAATTTGCTGATATACCCGTCCTTCATCAGTTTCTTGATGACGGGAGTAATCGTACCAGAATCGAGATAGAGTTCCAGACAGAGATCCTTTACCGAAATCTCCTCTCTCTCCCACAGAACCATCATGGTGACATACTGAGTGTAAGTGAGGCCGAGAGGTTCAAGATAAGGAGCATAGTTATTTACCACCTTTCTGGCACAGGCATATAAAGGGAAACATAACTGACTCTTTAATGTCATGGATTCATCTATTTTCATGGCAGTTCCGGTATTTAACAAATCATCTTCAGATCTCTAAAGAATACACTTTATCATGCCTCCCTTCAGGAAAGGCGGAATGAGTCACAGTTCTATTGAAATCAGAATAGGTATCCTTCTTATTTCAGTAAAACAGTTATTTTGCATATCAGTTCCGTGGAAGAACCGTAAACCGGTTTCCACATTCGACCTTACTTATATTTTACAGCAATTATCTGAATTTTTTAATTAGATTTTTAAAATTTAATTTGATTAAATTAAATTTAGTGTTATACTAAAAACATCGAGAACAGATTTACATCAGATTAATCTGATGTTTAAAAAAACATAAAACAATAAAAAACTGCACAAAACAACCAGACAATATTTATTCAAAAGTAACTGCAACATCTCAAGGAGATTTACTATGAGCATGATTATGATCAATAACGAAAACTTCAAGAGTGAAGTTCTTGATGACAAGGAGCTCAAGCTTCTGGTTTTCGGCGCTGAATGGTGCGGACACTGCAAGGTTTTAAGACCTCGCATTATGGAATACGGTCAGGCTCACCCTGAACTCAAGATCTGCCTGCACAATGTTGATGAAGCAACTGTCGCCGCAGAAACATTCCATATCACCGGTGTTCCGTGTCTGATTGTTCTCAAGGACGGTCAGGAAGTTGAACGTCACGTGGGAGCATTAAGCCTCAATCAGCTGGAAAGTCTGATTGAAAAGAACAGATAATAACCGTAATCGATGATTGAAACCGATAGACATTAGTCAATGTCTGATATTTCTCCAGTACGGCCACCTGCCGGACTGGAGTTTTTTTACATACGGACAGAAAAAAAACTTACTCTAGAATTCCAGAACATCTCCGCAGTGCAAATAATGAAGCCTGTCCCCCATTACCTCCTTCATTACCGCAAAAGCCTCCTCTCCGGTACAGTGACAGGTATAGAAAACCGAACGGAAGCTTTTCATTTCCCGGGCTATCCCCCTGATTTCCCTGATGTCATCAGCCGTATAGGCGGTTTTCTTCTTCAGATGGAAACCGCTTATCACCACATCCGGCTCGGTTTCATATATGCTTCTGAACTCATCCAGAATATTCAGAATACCGTGATGTGCACATCCGGAAAGCAGAATTCTTTTCTCACCGACGGTAATCACCAGACACTGCTCATGACGGAAATCGTCCTGAACAAAACCGGTTCCGGTTTTTATCTTCAGAGTTCCGTTTGCCGACGGTACAGGTCTGTTACTCACTATTCCGGCAAAAATCTCCAGCTCATCGTCAACTCTCATGCTGCCGTTCAACATTACAATCCGGGATGATTTTTTCAGTTCTGAGTCAAGACCGATGAACTTCGGAGCTTCATGAATGGAATAGTACTCGCCGAATGCCGACGTCTGCATATAGATTTTCGCGACAGAGTTGCACTGCAGAAAACAGGACAGTCCGCCTCCGTGATCATTATGTCCGTGACTCAGTACAACCGTATCAATCAGACTGAGATCCGTATGCATTATTCCGGCATTTTTAAGAAACAGATCTGAAGCCCCTGAATCAAGAAGTAGCCGGTGATGAGGTGTCTCGACGTAAAGACAGAGTCCGTGTTCAACCTCCAGGCGGCGGTTGGCACATGTATTCTCCACCAGTGCGGCAATTTTCATTTCCACTCCCCGACATATGATTAATGCTTTATACAGATAACGGAAACCTGCATAAAAAGCAGGCTTCCACACAAACAATCAGTTCACCGGAGATTTTCTCCGCATAAACCGACCTTAATCACCAAGGTAAAATCTTTCAGAATTTACTGAAACGGAGTCGGATCACCGGAACCGACTCTCACAACTTCCACGGATCCCTCTTCAGAAAGATTGATCACCGTGGTAGGCTGTTCCACCAGATAACCGCCGTCCACAATCACATCCACCAGTTTACCGATTTTATCATCAATTTCATAAGGGTCATTTTCCGCCTTGTCGCTTTCAGGCAGAATCAGGGAAACGCTCATCAGCGGTTCTCCCATGTATCTGAGCAGTTCAGCGATGATGTTGTTTTCCGGAACTCTCAGACCTATGGTCTTACGCTTTTCATTCATCAGCTTTTTCGGAACTTCCTTGGTTCCCTTCAGAATAAAGGTGTATGGTCCCGGAGTATTGTTACGAATCAGTCTGAAAGCAGTGTTATCCACCTTCGAATAGGTGGACAGTTCACTCAAATCAGCACACAGCAGGGTAAAATTATGGTTCTTATCCACGTTTCTGATTCTGATGATTCTTTCACGCGCTTCCTTGTTTTCCAGCACGCATCCCAGCGCATATCCTGAGTCCGTAGGCAGCACAGCCACGGCTCCGTCCCTTAAAAGTTCGGCAATACGATGTATGTTTCTTTCCTGAGGATTCTCAGGATGAACAACTATAACCTCTGCCATGATAATCAAACCTCCAGCTTAAACTTTTTATGATTCCATACGGGATTGACTCTATCGGGCAATCTTCCGCCACCGCCGATGCTAATATATTTACATTCTCGATGAAAATCTGAGCCGCATGAAGCAAAAAGCTCATATTCCACCGATAAAACCTGCAGAAAATCACGATCAGCAGGTGACTGCAGAGATCCACTGACCTCCATGGCCTCTCCGCCGGCGTTTTTAAAATCGGTTATCAGCATTCTTAGCCACTTGTTGTTGAGATCATAGGATCTCGGATGAGCAAGTACCGCTATTCCCCCCGCAAGATTTACGGCATTTACGGCATCCTCCACCGAACACCACTGCGCCCTGACATACGCTTTTCTGCCTTCAGCCAGATATTTGGCAAAACACTGATTCATGGTTTCTGCCGCACCTACACTGTACAGGTACGCAGTGTAGTTTCCCCTGGTAATGGTGGCGGTGTTCCCTGCCATTTCCCTGGTTTTCTGATAAGCATCCTTAAAGCCGCACTTTTCCAGCTTTTCCCCTATGGCTCTCGCCCTGTCATCCCTGAGTTTTTTCTGCTTCTCAAGAAGAGATGTCATGGCAGGATGATTCGGGTCAAAACACAATCCCACAATATGAATTTCCCTGCCTCTCCAGATCGTGGAAATTTCAATACCGGTAGTCATGTGCACATTATGTTCAGTGCATGCCTGGACGGCTTCGACGGCTTCTTTGATACCGTCGCAGGTATCATGATCCGTCAGAGCAAGAAGCACGACACCTCTTTCACGGGCTGCGGCAACCACTTCCGCGGGGCTTAATTTTCCGTCTGAAGCATTGGAGTGCAGATGCAGGTCCGCTCTTGCACCGTCAGTGATAAGAAGCTGCTTCAGTTCATCTGTTGTTATTGTCATTTATATTTCCGGAATTCCTTGAAAGAAATCTGTTTTCCTCTGATACGTAATGTAATGCCTGCAGCGGAAATTTACGGGATTTTCCTAACTGCCGCTGATTCCGGCGATATGATAACACCAATCATGTTTTTACACGCAGGTTGTTTAAGTGTTCATGTGTTTTTTTGCATGCCCGCAGGCATTATGCAGTTTCCGGGACTTCACGGGAATGTCAGTTGTCAAAAATAAAAAGCTGCGGGAACAACAAATTCCTGCAGCCTTTTGCCATCAGAAGCGGATATTAAACCCTGCGTCTTCTGATTAAAACAGAAGCCAGAGCCATCAGCAGAATACTGCCGAAGCCGATACTGCCGCCGCGCTTTGTGGAATAGTTTTTGGATATATGACGATCATATGTTACCTTTCTGCTCTCATTGACGGTCATAACTCCGGTCTCATCCGTAAGAAAGGCATCATCAGCCGGTTTTAAAAGAACTGTCTTCACTGAAGCATTGACACTGTTCTCCCAGTCACTTCTGGTCGCATACTGGAAGGCGGTCGCATAGATGATATTGCTGTTGTTAATATCCACGGCCCACTGGATGTGGTAATAGTATCCGTCTTTCGCCTGACAGTCGGTATTTCCCTCACTGTCCTTGTGACAGGTAAAGTCGTTGATGTAATGGTACTTGTCAGCATTGATGTCATAGAACAGGGCTTCGGTATCACGGAAACTGCCGCCTACAACCGCACGTCTGTCATCTCTTCTGTCTGCCCAGCCGACAATGAAATTATTGTCATTGATTGCGGCACCTTCAGAGTTTGCACCGTCAAACGGAACGTTGTACATCGGAATACTGATTGATGCGAATGAACCGTCATCCTTCAGGTAGGTATAGGCAAGGTTCATTGCATAGTTACTGCTCTTTGCCTTTGCCAGTTTTCTGTTGGCAAGAACATACCCCCTGGCATTAACATCGGCAGTCCAGGTATATTCATTCCAGTTGTCATTATTACCGGGACGGCTCAGACCGGGATATTCACTGACGGAATCATATGAAACCGTGTCTCCGTCCAGGGAAAGCTTCCAGTACACTGCTGTATTTGACGGATTTACGCCGCCTGACCAGTCATTGGTGACTGAATATCCCATGGCATAAAGAACACCGTCCTTCTGATGGAATGAATTAACAGCGGCTGAAACCAGAGCATCAGGATCACTGTCGTAGTCTATATAACCCTTTGCCTGCTGTCCGATGATTTCCGCACCGTCCGGATCCTTTTCCGGATCAACCACCCATATGGTAGCCTGCATTTTATGGCCCGGACAGAAATGATAATCACCGTCGCTGTTGTCATTACCGGAATAGCAGCGGTAGAAGAAATTTTCCCTGGCATTGGCGAAATTACTGTACCCGCCAACCAGAATTCTGCCGTCATCAAGCTTTATGAAATTAAGAGCTGAGGCATAGCTTCCGAGAGTAAGACCTTCACTTTTGTCTATGGTAGGGCTCTTAAGAATAAAGGTTTTATTGTTGAATTTTGCTATGCCGTAGGAAGTCGGATTGGAATAATGAGACAGAGAGGCATCATAGTCATAACGATACCCTACTCCTTCAGAACCGTCCTCACCGAGCTTGGCATAAATGATTTCCTCGTCATCGGCAATAGTCTGATTATGAAATGATTTAAGATTTGACCCCCCCCTGTAGAGACTGTATCTCCAGTTGCTTGCCATCTTATCCTCGTCCCACAGCGAATCACAGAAGCTCGAACTCACTCTCATACCGTAGCAGCTCTGGTGACGATACATTTTCTGTCCCAGATCCACCTGATGCGGAGGCAGATTGAAAAAAGAGAAGAAATCAAACTGTTCATACAGTCCCGCAACATCCGGATTTTCCCCTTCGCCCATGGAAACGGCAAAAGGACCGAATTTAAAAGAAGATTCCGGAACATCAACAACCTCAATGCTGTACATCGGAGTCGTTGATTTGTCTTCTGAATCTGCAGCATACACTGCAGAACCTGCCGCCATAAAGCCGGCAGTCAGAACAAATGCCTTTTTAAAATTCATAAACATCCTTTCTCATGCATTACAAAAATCTATGCATTATTAATTTTTTCAAGTTCTTCCCAGCGCTGATAAAGCCATTCCAGTCTCTCAGTCAGAGCATTGTATTCCTGCTGGATATTCTTTTTGTATTCCTCAGACTGACTGCCGTAATCCACGCCTGCAAAAATCTCTTCTATTTCCTGAATGCGACCGTCGGCCTTTTCAATTTCCTGAGGAAGCTGCTCAAGTTCCTTTGTCTCCTTAAAGCTGAGCTTTCTCTTGCGGTCGCGCTTAGGCTGAACCGGCTCTTCCTTTTTCACCGGTTCGGAATTTTTTGCCTTCTGTTCACTGCCGTTTGACAGTTCCATTCTGGCTAAAGTTTCCTTAAGGTCGGTATAACCGCCCACATTTTCGAATATTTTTCCGGATCCGTCAAAATACCAGGTATCCGTAGCCACGTTATCAATAAAGTAACGGTCGTGACTTACCACTATCAGTGTGGCCTGATAACTGTCAAGAAGCTCTTCCAGAAGATCCAGAGTATCAATATCCAGATCGTTGGTCGGCTCGTCGAGTATCAGAATATTGCACGGACGCAGAAAGATTCTGGCCAGAAGCAGACGGTTCTTTTCTCCGCCTGACAGAGCCTTTACCGGAGTCCTTGCTCTCTGCGGAGAGAACAGGAAGTCCTGCAGATACCCCAGCACATGCTGTTTTCTGCCGGCGACCTCAACTTCAGATTTGCCGTGCGCCAGATTGTCCATAACCGTTTTTTCGGGATCTAGCTGCTCACGATACTGATCGAAGTACGCTATTTTCAGATTGGATCCCAGCTTAAGAGTTCCCGAAGTAGGCTGAAGCTGCCCCAGAATCATCTTAATCAGAGTGGTTTTACCGACACCGTTGGCCCCGACCACGCCGATCTTGTCGCCTCTGAGGACAATGGTGCTGAAATCCCTGATGATGTCCTTTTCACCGTTGTTAAAGCAGAGATTTTCCGCCTCGAGAACTATCTTTCCTGAAATTTCCTTGTCGTCTATGCGCATTCTCACGTTACCGAGTCTTGCGCGGCGTTCCCTGTGCTCGCGGCGCATTTCCTTCAGACGGCGGACACGGCTGTCGGAACGGGTAAGACGTGCCTTGATGCCTTTTCTTATCCATGCTTCTTCAATGGACAGACGACGATCAAAATCGGCATTGGCTATTTCCTCAAGTCTCAGGGCCTCCTGCTTGGCCTGGACATAGGAATCGTAATTGCCGTCAAACACGGAGATACGGCCGCGATCAACGTCGGCAATACGCAAAGCCACGTCATTGATAAAACTGCGGTCATGGGAAATAAACACCACGGCTCCCCTGAATGATGACAGAAAATCCTGAAGCCAGATGATTGATTTGATATCAATATGGTTGGTAGGTTCGTCAAGAAGCAGCAGATCCGGTGAACTTACCAGAGCCCTTGCTAAAGCCACCTTGCGAAGCCATCCGCCGCTGAGTGATGACATGCTGGTTTCAGGTGAAAGTCCCACAAGATTCAGAAGACGGTAGATTTCAGTATCGTAGTTCCAGCCTTCCTCCTTGTCGAGCTGGCAGCTTATCTCGGCCATTCTGGCGCTGTTGTCTGCTCCGGAGTCATCATTTATCAGCTGATAGTATGCCGACAGCTGACTGCCGATTCCCGGAATGCCCTCCGCAACATAGCAGTAAACCGGAAGCTCCAGATGGGCCGGAGGATCCTGTTCCAGTCTGGCGATTCTTATGCCCTGCTGGACAATGCATCGTCCGTCATCAGGCTTTATCAGCCCCTCAATGATTTTCAGAAGTGTTGACTTGCCGGCGCCGTTACGACCGACGATTGCCATGCGATCATGCTCTTCAATGGCAAGACAGGCATGATCAAACAGAGGTGCATCACTGTAGGAAAGATAGATATTGTCTAAAGTAACCAAAGCCATCTGCCGTTATTCCTTATCGCTGCCGTTGTCACTCTTGATTCTTCGCTTGAGGCGGGGACCGCGTCCCGGCTGCTCCTCGTCTCCTGAAAGCACTGGCTGTTCAGGGACTGTCTTTCTGCCGGCATACTGCGCGTCCTTTCCGCGGAATGAACGGCGTTCCTCCCCGTTTTCACCGCGGGCTCTGTAATCTGTACGCTTTCTTTCCGGACCGAATCGGCCTGAAGCCCTGTTATCCCTGCGTGAACCGCGATCCCTGCCGGAAACTCCGTCCTTCAGATAATCAACTCTGGTTCTCATATTGGCAGCCGACCCGAAGTCCGCGGATGCAATTTCCTCAGGAATTTCCACTTCGGCAGTCTTGGTCAGAATGAAGCAGCAGTGAATACGCTTGTTGCGCTTGAAATCTTCCTGAACGGTCTTTTCACTTACATCCTCAACCTCGAATCCGAAGCTCTTTATAACATCTTCATCAAGTCTGAAACTGCGGTTATTGTTTGAGAAAATCAGGGTTCCGCCAACGTTAAGCTTTCCTGAAAGCTTGGCAATCAGGGCAACGTGGTCTCTCTGAACATCAAAGGTCGCCTCCATTCTCTTGGAGTTGGAGAAGGTTGGAGGATCGCAGAAAATGAGATCGTATCTTCTGCCCGGAATATCCAGCCATCTCAGACAGTCCGCCTGCACAAACTGGTGGTTTCTGCCGGAAAAGCCGTTGGCCATCATGTTATCCTTTGCCCAGGCAAGATAGGTTCTGCTCATATCCACTGTGGTGGTATCGGCGGCTCCGCCGATGGCTGCCGCCACGGTTGCACTGCCGGTATAGGCAAAGAGATTAAGGAAGCTCTTGCCTGAACTTCTGGCGGTAATCATGCGTCTTACTTCGCGGTGATCAAGGAACAGTCCGGTATCGAGATAATCCCACAGATTGACAATCAGTGAGGCGTTATATTCCCTTACCAGAAGCGTGTGTCTGGTTTCATTGAGCTTTTCATACTGGGAATCGCCCTTTTTGCGTTCTCTAACCTTGACGATCACGTGATCGCCCTTGACTCCGGTAACGGCCACTACCACCTGAATGATGTCCAACATGCGCTGATGGGCTATGCGCTGGTCAACGGATCCCGGAGCGGCATATTCCTGAATCACTATATAGTTGCCGTAACGGTCAATGGCCGCGTTGTAGTTGGGCAGATCCGCATCGTAGATACGATATGCTTCTATGCCTTCACGCTGAGCCCACTTCTCCAGCTTTTTGATATTCTTTTTCAGACGGTTGGCAAATTCCTCAGCCACCTTCAGTGTTGTCTGGCTGATGGTAAAGCCGGAACCTTCACCTTCCTTTTCGGAAGAAGCCGCATCAGATTCACTGATGGTGTAGGTTCGCAGCTGACACTCAAGAGCACCGTTGTATAACTTGTAAACCCTGTCCGCACGCAGACGGAGACAGCTCAGAAGATCTTCGGATGATGAAATGATACCTGCCTTCCAGCCGCCGAATTCTCTTTTAAGACAGGCGCCGATGGCGGTATAGAGTTCCAGAAGTTCAGGTACGTTACCGAGACGTTCACCGTATGGAGGATTGGTTATTACCATTCCCCTGTTGCCGCTGCTTACTGGATTTCTGAGCTCGTGCAGATCCCAGACGCTGAATTTTATGAGCTCCCCAAGTCCTGCTCTTCCGGCATTCTGGACAGCCTTTTCAACCACAGAGGCATCTTTATCAAAGCCCTGAAAAACGACCTTGGCGTTCAGAAGTCTCTGTTTGCCTTCCTCTGCCATGGCGAAAGCCTCTCTCTTCATGGTATTGAAGGCCACCGCATCAAATCCTCTGAGCTTTTCAAAACCGTATTCCGTTCTGAAAAGTCCGGGAGCCATGTTACAGGCCTTCATTGCGGCCTCAATCAGAATGGTGCCCGAACCGCACATCGGATCCACAACGGATCCGCCGGTATATCCGCTTCTTGCCACGATGGCCGCAGCCAGATTTTCCTTTAAGGGTGCAATACCGGCAACATTGCGGTACTCGCGACGGTGCAGTGATTTGCCAGAAAGATCCAGTGAAACGGTAACCATGTTGCGCTTGTCCAGATGAGCATTGATCCTCACGTCCGGATTTTCCCTGTCAACGTCAGGACGTCTGTCGGTCAGCTTTACGAAGCGGTCACACAGGGCATCCTTTATTCTCAGAGCTCCGTAGAGAGTATTGTTTATGAAACTGTTCTGACCGTTGAAATCAACCGAAATGGTGGCATCATTGGTGAAATAGTCCTCATAGTGAAGACTGTAGGCTCCGTTGTAGAATTCTATGTCACTGTCAGCATGGAAGGTTCCGAGGGTAAGAAGAACCCTGGTGGCGAAACGGGTCCACAGACACACCTTCACTGCCAGAGACAGATCTCCGGAAAATGACACGCCTGCCACCGTTTCCCTGACGGATTCAGCTCCAAGTTCAGTTAATTCGTGATTTAAAAGACTTTCCAATCCTTTAGGACATGTTGCAAAAAACTTAAGCATTACCGTTTCTTCTATACTGTGAAAATAACAAATCATGAGTCGGAGCAGTGATAAAATCAGCCTGTTCCGGCATAAGGCTTTATAAATTGTGCTATTGTATCAAAAAATCAGATCCGTATCTAAAAAAACAGTGACCTTTTCCGCATGATTTAGGTCACGGCGTCACTGCGACGCCGTTACGTAAACTGTGGACATGCCTGTTTTTATCACGGTCTCCTCTCCTCAGTCCCGGTCACAGGCCTGACTGAAGGACGGAAAATTCCCGATTTAAAAGCTTTACGGGCCTCATAAGTTTAATCCGCTTTATTTTAGCCGGGCCGTCCAAATTTTGTGAGCAAAAACACTATTATCGTTGTATAATGCACCATTATTTTAATTAGCAGGAAAGTCGATGCTGTTTTCGCTGACGGCCTTACCGGGTTTTCAGACGGGCACCGGCTTTCATAAAGGCGGTGAAGTACTGACAATACGGCCGTTTAAGCAGATACGCCGTACTCAGACGTTCCTTCGGAGGCTTTTCCGGAAACACCGGAAAGGTCACGGGCACCGGCTCAGGCTACAGCCTGCTAACAACTTATTTTATGGATAAATTACTAATTTAATAAGAGCTCTGATTAAATCATGTCTACTATTCTTGAACAATACAATCCGCATGACCTTGAACCAAAGGTTCAGGAACACTGGGAAAAAAACAATACCTTCAAGGCTGTGGAAAACAGCAACAAGGAAAAATTCTACTGTCTGTCAATGTTCCCATATCCGTCAGGAAAACTGCACATGGGGCACGTACGTAACTACACCATCGGTGACGTTATTGCCCGTTACCAGAGACTCAACGGCAAGGAAGTAATGCAGCCAATCGGCTGGGACTCTTTCGGTCTTCCTGCCGAAAATGCGGCAATCAACAACAAGACCGCTCCTGCCAAGTGGACCTACAGCAACATCGACTACATGAAGGGTCAGCTCAAGATGCTCGGTCTTTCTTTCGACTGGAGCCGTGAAATCGCCACCTGCAAGCCTGAATACTACAAGTGGGAACAGTGGTTCTTCACCGAACTGTACAAGAAAGGCATTGTTTACAAGAAGACCTCAACCGTAAACTGGTGTCCGGTTGACCAGACCGTTCTGGCTAACGAACAGGTTCAGGACGGCAAGTGCTGGAGATGTGACGCTCCGGTACAGATCAAGGAAATTCCTCAGTGGTTCCTCAAGATTACCGATTATGCCGAAGAGCTTCTCAACGGTCTCGACACACTTGAAGGCTGGCCTGATACCGTTAAGGCCATGCAGCGCAACTGGATCGGCCGTTCAGAAGGTCTCACCATCACCTTTAACGTAAAGGACAGCGATGCCAAGCTGGACGTGTACACCACCCGTCCTGATACCTTCATGGGCGTAACCTACGTTGCCATCGCAGCTGCACATCCGCTGGCAAAGAAAGCAGCTGAAAACAATGCCGAACTCGCCGCATTCATTGAAGAATGCCGCAATCTCAAGGTTGCCGAAGCTGATATCGCCACCATGGAAAAGAAGGGGATGGCAACAGGTCTCTACGCCATTCATCCGCTGAACGGACGTACAGTACCTATCATGGTTGCAAACTTCGTTCTCATGGACTACGGTACCGGTGCGGTTATGTCCGTACCGGCTCACGACCAGAGAGACTTCGAATTCGCAAAGAAGTACGGTCTTGACATCATCCAGGTAATCAGACCTGCAGACGGCTCAGAAGTAAGCATTGCCGACTGCGCCTATACTGAAAAGGGGCTTACCACCAACAGCGGCAAATTCGACAACCTGAACTTCAAGGAAGCATTCGATGCCATCGCCGCGGAACTTGAAAAGAATCATCAGGGTCACCGCACCGTTAACTACAGATTAAGAGACTGGGGTGTATCACGTCAGCGCTACTGGGGTGCTCCTATCCCGATGATCTACATGCCTGACGGTTCAGTACAGCCTGCAGAGGAATTCCCTGTACGCTTACCTGAAAACGTGGTTATGGACGGTGTACAGAGTCCGATCAAGAGCAATCCTTTATGGGCTCAGACCAAGGTAAACGGTGTTGACGCCCTGCGTGATACCGACACCTTCGATACCTTCATGGAATCATCATGGTACTACGCAAGATACTGCTGCCCTGATTATCAGGACGGTATGCTTGATCCGACCAAAACAGGTTTCTGGCTTCCTGTAGACCAGTACATCGGCGGTATTGAACACGCCTGTATGCATCTGCTCTACGCACGTTTCTTCCACAAGCTTCTCCGTGACGCCGGTCTGGTAAAGGGCGACGAACCGTTCACCAGATTGCTGTGTCAGGGTATGGTTCTGGCTGACGCCTTCTACTACGTGGGACCTAACGGAAACAAGGTATGGGTAAGCCCTCTGGATGCAATCTGCACCCGTGACGAAAAGGGCAACATCAAGACCGCAGTAGACAAGGAAGGTCACGAACTGGTTCATGCCGGCATGACCAAGATGAGTAAGTCAAAGAACAACGGTATTGACCCTCAGCGCATGGTTGAACAGTACGGTGCGGATACCATCAGACTGTTCATGATGTTCGCTTCTCCTGCAGAACTCACTCTTGAATGGCAGGAATCAGGCGTTGAAGGTGCAAAGCGCTTCATCGGCCGTTTCTGGAACAGCATTGTTTCACTGGCTCAGAAGGCTCGTCCCGCAGACTACAATCCTTCAGCTCTCAGCTCTGAAGAAAAGGCTGTTCGCCGTGATCTGCACAAGACCATTCAGAAGGTTACCGACGATATCGGTCGCCGTCAGACCTTCAATACCGCCATTGCCGCCATCATGGAACTTCTCAACAAGGCTGCCAAGGTTGACACCTCAACCGACAGCGGCTTAGGTCTTGCCTACGAAATCTATGATGCGGTTGTTGTTCTTCTCTACCCTATCATTCCTCACGCATGCTACAGACTCTATGAAATCCTCGGTCACAGCGAAAGCATTGACGAAGCTTCATGGCCTGCCGTATGTGCAGATGCTCTGGTTGAAGATGAAAAGCTCATTGTGGTTCAGGTTAACGGCAAGGTTCGTTCACGTCTGACCGTATCAGCCGATGCGTCTGAAGACGACATCAAGGCCAAGGCTCTTGCTGATGAAGCCGTTAAGAAGTTCACTGACGGCAAGGAACTGAAGAAGATCATCTACATCAAGGGCAAGCTCCTGAACATCGTAGCCGTATAATCGGAAAATAATGCGGAATCAGCCGTTTCACGCGTCTGATTCCGTTTTTCCGGATCATACGGGTAAAAAAAGCAGGTGACGGATACTGCATATCGGAATCCGATAATGTGTAAACATGCGTCATCTGCTTTAAAATACCGATTGAGCAGAAGGACTGACAGTCAGACCTTAAACCCATCAGGACTGCTTCCGAAAGACGGAGTCCTTATAGGTTTAAGGTTTTAACATATCCTGAACCCCGTGTTTTAAGCAGGCTCATGTTTCCCTGCGAACAACAATAGGACCAATCAACATGAAAAACATCCGTGGAATACTCCCTATTATCCCGTTAACCCTTTTATGCGGCTGCGGTTTTCATCTGGCTGGCACCAATGACATCACCAATGATTTCGATGAAATAATTCTGGCGGGAAACAACAACGACATTCTTTTCAAGAACCTGAACAAAGAACTCTCTCTCGAAGGCGTCAATGTCATCATCGGATCTCCCGACATCAGTGAATATCTCGAAGGAGACATTCCGGTACTGACCTGCAGTGAACTGAAAAACGACAGCAAGGTGCTGTCAGTATCCAGTGATTCTCAGAAAATCGAATACGCATACAAGAATCAGATAAGCTGTACATTCTTCTCCAGGGGATATGAACCGTATCTGATTTCATCAACCCTCGACCGTTCATTTCTGAACAAGTCAGGTGCAACCCTGAGTCAGCTTACGGAAGAACAGGCCATCCGCAATGAAGTGGTTGATATTTTTACCGATCAGATTCTTTTCAGAGTCAGACATGCCAGTCTGAAACCTGTCAAAAAGGCAGATGAACAGAATACCGATGGAAAGGAAGAACCAACCACCATCGTAATCAACGGCACCGGAGGAACATCATCTGAAGAGAAAACCGAAGTCTTCGAAATTCAGAGTGACGATGATTTAAAGAAACTGGAACAGGAAAAGAACATCAGTATCAATCCTGACAGATAATTATTCTTTTTTAGTTACGGCAGGCAAACTCCACAAGACGCAGAACCATGAAAATAAACTCTTACGAACTGGAAGGAAAACTGAAACAGCAGATTGAAGGTGTTTACATCTTCAGCGGCAATGATCCGTTCTGGTTGGATGAAGCCACTGCCACGGTTCAGAATTATGCCGTTAAAGCAGGATTCACCAAAGACAACATCTACACCTTCTCGGATGACGAACTCAAAACCGACGAACTGATTGAAGCAATGAGCAGTCCGGGGCTGTTTGCCGACAGGGTTCTGGTTAAACTCAAGATTCACGATCTTAAGGTCAAAGGCAAAAAACTTCTGGAAATATGCTCGGAATGCATCAATCCGAGTCTGCTTCTCATCATTCACGTACCGAGACTGAGCCTCGCTGAACTGAATAAAAACAAGCCTCTGCTTTTTCTGGCCGACCACGGCATCATTTCCATATTCTACGATCCGGATCAGCGTCAGATAATTGACTTTATCCGCCGTCGCGCCTACTCCCTCGGACTTTCGCTTAATCAGGGGGCGACAGCCATCCTGTACAGCGCCTACGAAGGAAACGTGGAAGGCATGGTTCAGGTTCTGCAGAAAATGGAGCTGTGCGGTCTCAAGGGAGAAATAAATGAAGAGCAGATGAGAGAGCACATATCATCCGATGCCCACTTCTCTGCCTTCGACTATATCGAATCCCTGATCGATCCTTCAGTTCCCGTGGAAAGAAGAGTTCAGATCATGGAGGTTCTTCTGGAAAACGGAGTAACCGCCATGGAACTGGTGAGCAGAACGGGATCCGCCCTCGGCACTCTGCATGAAATGAGGACCATTCTGGATACCACCGGAAGTCTGGAAAACTACTTCAACAACCACCGTCTTCTCAAGAGCTACAAGGCCAAAAGAAACCTTTACCTTAACGGAGCCAGAAACAATTCACTCAAAGAGCTGCATCACCTTATAGATCTGCTGACAAAGGCGGATTTTCTGGTGCGTAATTTTGAGGACGAGGAAGCGGTGATGGTACTGAAGGAAATTGCCGTTGCCCTCTCCAAAAAACAGCTGAGGCTCTACACTGATGATTAAGAAAGGACTGCTCGGAGGCTCATTCGACCCTGTACATCTGGGGCATCTCAACATGGCCGTATCAGCCGGAAAGACACTTCAGCTTGACGAGGTGATTCTGCAGCCAAACAGGATCCCCTACTACAAGAAACAGGCGGCCGCATCCGATGCCGACAGGCTGGAAATGCTCAGACTCTCTGTCGAAGCCCTGAAAACTCCGGGAATAAAGGTAAGCGACAGCGAACTTAAGGCGGATGATTATCTTTCCACTTCAGAGGTTCTTAAAAAGTGGCGTGCCGAAGAACCGGACACCGCCCTGGTATTCATTATGGGTATGGACTCATGGCTTTATTTTCACAAATGGCGAAACTACCGCACCATTACCGAATATGCCAGCATAGCCGTATTCAACCGTCCCGGACATTCCCTGAATGTCATGGAAATGCCTGAAGAGCTGAAGGAGCTGTATGAAAGACACTTCACCGGTGAAAACAGGATAACCAGACCGTTCGGAGAACTTTTTTTTATTGAAAGCCGACCTTTTGACATCAGCTCAACCAGACTGAGGGAAATGCTGAAGGAACGGAACGCAGGAGTATCGGAATACCTGCCGGATGCCGCCCTTGAATATATAAAACGCAACGGACTGTACCTCTGATATCCGTACAAAAAACACACAAAAAATATCAGAGAGGGAAAACAAGTTTTTTCCGCAAAAGTGTACACGCAATTAGTATTTTTTTGGAATTGCTGTAAAATTACATTAAAATCTGCATTATCATCGCAGAAAACATCACAGACACACTCAGATCATTTATCAGCCCGGTGCTCCTTCCTGAAAAAGCCGGCAAGCCGTAAAAAGATCTGAAATTTATCGAAAAAGGAACCTATAAAATTGACTAATCAGGCTATTATCGAAAACATCACCAGTGCCATTGAAGACATCAAAGGCAGAGACATCAGCGTTATTGACGTTCGCGAAACCTCTGATGTTGCGGACTACTACATGATCTGCACCGGCACCTCTACCCGTCATACCACCGCCATTGCCGAAAAGGTAAGTGAATCACTGCACAGAAGCGGCATCAGAACCTACGGCATCGAAGGTGAAAAGAGCGGCGACTGGGTTCTGCTTGATGCAGGCTCCGTAATTCTTCATGTAATGATTCCTCAGGCCCGTGACGACTATCAGCTTGAAAAGCTCTATACAGCATAAAACCGTCCGTTTCTTAATCCAGCACTGCTTAACATCGTAGACAGAGTCATGAAAATTTATCTGATAGCCGTCGGTACCAAAATGCCGGCTTTTGTGAATATGGGTTTTGAGGAATACGCCAAGCGTTTTCCCAGAGAGGTTTCACTGGAACTGGTGGAAATTCCTGCCGGTAAGAGAACCAAGAACTCCGACATTGAAAAAATCGTCAATCACGAAGGCGAGCTGATGCTTGCAGCAGTTCCCAAGGGAGCCATGATTGTAACCATGGATATTCCAGGGAAAATGCACAACACCCATCAGCTGGCGGAAGAACTCAACAAATGGAAAAGCAGCGGCCGTGATATAGCCCTTCTGGTCGGCGGACCGGAGGGACTTTCAGATGCTTGCAAAAAGGCGGCGGAGGCCAGCTGGTCTCTTTCCCCTCTTACCCTGCCGCATCCGATTGTAAGAATAGTCATAGCTGAAAGCCTGTACAGAGCCTGGAGTATCACTGCAAACCACCCTTATCACCGTGAGTAGCAAAGATGAACAATTTTTTCTACAGACCTTTTCGATTCAGGGACAATGCCGCTGAAAAGAAAATATTCGTCAGAAGAACAAGGTTTGCCCTGTTGATGGTGATCCTGGCGCTGCTGGTATTATGGGGAAACCTGTACTATCTGCAGGTTCTGGGGTATGACAACTACCATACCCGTTCCAACCAGAACCGCATCAAAATCGTTCCTCTGGCACCTCCGCGCGGGCTGGTTTATGACCGCAATCACTATATTCTGGCCGATAACCGTCCGCTGTTCAGTCTTGAAATCATTCCGGAAAACAGTAAGAACCTCCGTGCAGACATAGAGGGACTCAACGATCTGTTAAAGCTTGATCTTGAAAGCGAGGATATCGACAACATTATCAGACTGAGTAAATACAGACGCAAATTCCTCTCCACCATGATTGCAGAAAACATCAATGAGGAACAGGTGGCAAAATTTGCCGTCAACCAGCATCGTTTTCCGTGCGCACACATAGAAGCGAACCTGAAACGTCACTACCCTCTCGGCGAAACCATGACCCATGCTCTTGGATACGTGGCAAGAATCAATACCGATGATCTGAAAAAGCTGAGTGAGGACGGCTTTGCGGAAAACTATGCCGCCACCAACGACATCGGTAAACAGGGTATCGAAAAGTATTATGAAAATCTGCTTCACGGCATCAGCGGCTATAAGAAGGTGGAGGTAGACTCCCTCGGCCGTATTCAGAGAACACTGAACCTTGTTTCTCCGAAACCGGGCAGAGACATAACGCTGAGCATTGACATCCGCCTGCAGCTTCGCGGAGAACAGCTTCTTCGCGGCAAACGAGGCGGTCTGGTGATGATGAATCCGAAGAACGGGGAAATCTATGCCTTCGTATCATCTCCAAGCTACGATCCGAATCCTTTCGTGAGGGGCATCAAGAACAAGGAATATAAGGCTCTGCTTTCAAATCCTGACAAGCCTCTGATAAACCGCGTAACTCAGGGCGGATACGCTCCGGCATCAACCGTCAAACCGCTGCTGGCGGTCATGGGACTTGAGGAAGACCTTATCACTCCGCATGCAAAATTCTTCGGGGCTCCGTTCTTCCAGCTTCCGGGTTCAACCCACAAGTTCCGAGACTGGAGACGCTGGGGACACGGCATGATGGACATGTTCAGAGCCATCGAAATTTCCGCGGATACCTACTTCTACGATCTGGCCTACCGTGCCGGTATCGACCGTATCCATGAATACATGTCAAAATTCGGCATGGGACAGCGTTCAGGCATAGACATCATGGAGGAATCACTGGGCAACCTGCCGTCAAAGGCCTGGAAAAAACAGAAGTACAAGCATGACTGGGTTCCCGGAGACACCATTTCCATCGGCATAGGTCAGGGATACTGGACCACCACGCTGATTCAGCTCGCCAGGGCTCATGCCATTCTTACCCAGAACGGCACCAACGTGGTTCCTCATCTGCTCAGCAATGCGCACGACCCTACAGGTTCCGATCCTGAAATCGTGATTCCGCCAAGAAGAGACAAGGCAGTACAGGTAAGAGACGAGCGTTTCTTCGAATATGCCCGTGAAGGCATGTGCCGTGTTATCAACGGCAACGAGGGAACCGGGCGCAAGGCCTTTGCCAATACCAAATACACGGCCTGCGGCAAATCAGGTACGGCTCAGATTGTAAGCATCAAGCAGGACGCCAAATACAATGCGGCCGCACTTAAGGAAGAACATCGAGACAACGCCCTGTTCGTAGCCTTCGCGCCAAAGGAAAATCCGGAAATTCTGGTAGCTGTGATTGCCGAAAACATCGGTGGCGGAAGCCGCGAGGCCGCACCTATAGTAAGAGCCATGATGGATGACTATTTCAAATATCAGTCCGAACCTACTCCTACAGAACAGGAAATTGATGACTACGTTAAAGAGATGAAACAGAGTTTTGCTGAAGAAACACAGGAGGTCAGACAATAATGAGTGAAGTCTATGACAACTACTATGACGGCTTCAGTCGTAAAAAGACCCTAAGCGAAAAGCTGCATATAGATATTCCGCTGCTCGGTGGTCTTGCCGCGGCTCTTGTGCTCAGTCTTTTTGTGCTGTACAGTGCTTCCGGTCAGCATTACGAAATGCTTCTGAAACAGATTCTGCATACCGGACTGAGTTTCGGCCTCATGGTGATAATAGCCCAGATCAACGTTAAATTCTTCGAACGCTGGGCACCGGTGATTTTTGTATTCTGTCTCCTTATGCTTCTCGGCGTTACCTTCTTCGGAGAAATAAGCAAGGGAGCCCGGCGCTGGCTGAATCTGGGAATCATCAGAATACAGCCGTCGGAATTTTTCAAGATTGCCATGCCAATCACCATTGCCGCGGTAATAGCCAAGGAAGCCATACCGCCGCGCATCATAAGAGTTATCTGGGCAGGCATTCTGGTAGCCATTCCTTCCGCCCTGATAGCCAAGCAGCCGGATCTGGGAACGGCCATACTGGTTGCCACCACGGGCTGTATCGCCATATTTCTCGGAGGCGTAAGCTGGTGGTTCATAATTGCCTGCATCATGGTTACCATCCCTATAATACCTTTTCTGTGGATGTACGTTCTGCACGACTATCAGAAACAGCGAGTTCTCACCTTCCTGAATCCGGAATCGGATCCGCTAGGCACCGGATACAACATCATCCAGTCCAAAATAGCCATCGGTTCAGGCGGCTTTTACGGCAAGGGATGGCTGCACGGCACCCAGTCACAGCTCGACTTTCTGCCGGAACACCATACCGACTTCATTTTTGCCGTGTACAGCGAGGAATTCGGGATGATGGGTTTTTTCCTGCTGATAGCCATCTACATGTACATTATCCTGAGATGTCTGTACATTTCCCGAAAGGCTCAGACCACTTTTGAGAGAATTCTGGCGGGAACACTGTCACTTACCTTCTTCTTCTACATTTTCGTAAACATCGGCATGGTAAGCGGCATTTTACCGGTTGTGGGCGTTCCGCTGCCTCTCATCAGCTACGGCGGTACCTCAATGGTTACCCTGTGTGCGGGATTCGGAATCATCATGTCCATCAGAACCCATCGCAGAATTACCGATTACCGCTACTAGAACACCGTTTCGAAACAGATGTTCTCCGGAAGCCTGCATCTTCATTTACATGAAAAAGGATGCAGGCTTTTCCCATATCGGGAAACATGACGCTTTTCTCTGTATAAAGTTTGGTATTTTGTGAGTTTTCCGTTTATTGTAACAGCCTAAATTATGCTATATTAGGCAACCGTGAAACAGATGTTTCAATGATTACCGGACGGGGCTGTCTGATGAATGCCTGCAGCTTTTCAGACACTTTACAGGAGAAAGACAGTTCCTCAACGTCAGTCCTTTTTGAATTCCTCAACGTCAGTCCTTTTTGAAAAAATTCGGACAGGAATGCAACAGACGGTACACAGCCCTGTCTTACTTAACAGGTCCTGATAAAACAATGAGGCCCGGACTGACAGTACTTACATGATGTGGAGATTTATTTTGAACAGATTATCCGCCCTTATACTTGGAACCTTAATCGGAACCATGGGCTTTGGCCTCCAGGCTGAAGCCGCCCAGAACACTCATGCACATCACAATGTGCAGAATCACGGCAACAGAGCACAGAACATCAAATCAAAAATTCCGCCAAAGGACGATGCACTGCTGAAGAAGCTGGCTGCGGATGCCGGCGGAATCACTCACGAAGAACTCAGATCCGCCTACCTGCAGGCAGAAAAAAAGCAGTCCATCATTGATGCCATGAACCGCCCCGGCGAAGCCAAGCCCTGGTACAAATACCGCCAGATTTTCATTGTTCCGAAAAGAATCAACGAAGGACGCAAGTTCCTCAAAGACAACAGAGCCATCTTTGACAGAGCGGCATCAACATATCAGGTTAATCCTGAAATCGTGGCAGCCATCATCGGCGTGGAAACATACTACGGCGCCAACATGGGTAACTATCGCGTGCTTGATGCGCTCTACACCCTCGGCTTCCATTATCCGAAAAGAGCCGAATACTTCAGCAAGGAATTCGCCAACTACGTAAAGCTTGCCAAACAGCAGGGATGGAAGCATAACGAAATCAAGGGTTCATATGCCGGAGCCATGGGTATGGGACAGTTCATGCCGTGGAGCTATATGAGATGGGCCGTTGACTTCAACAATGACGGTCACAAGGATCTGTTCCACAACAAGGCGGATGCCATCGGCAGCGTAGCCAACTATTTCCATGAACACGGCTGGATATACGGAGCTCCCGTAACCGCAAAGGTTAAGGTGGAAAGACCTGAAAAGATTGAATCACTGCTTGCAGGTGACACCAAACCAAATACCACGGTCGGTGAACTCAGAAAACTCGGAGTTACCGTTCCGGCCGTTTACGAAAACAAGGTCAGATGCCGTCTGTTCAAGTTCCAGACTGAAAAAGGCTGGGATTACTACATAGGCTTCCATAACTTCTACGTGATCACCAGATACAACAAGAGTCCTCTGTATGCCATGGCCGTATATGACCTAAGTCAGGAAATCATTAAAAAACCTGCAGCCGAAAACAGTCACCATAAGAAGCCTGCTCACGGCAAACCGGTCTCCCACAGTCACAAGAAGTAATAATCCGGGATAGTCTATGAAAAAATTTATACCTCTCCTAACGGTTACCGCGGGACTCTCTCTCGGACTTGTCACGCAGGGGTGCGTTACCTCTTCAGGCAGCCCGGTCGTGGAAAACGGCAGTAACCCCGCCGTAACCACCGGAGCCGGAACCGATGCTCCGTACTACGGCACCGGCCCCAACAACAGCATGCCGGCACCTCAGACCGCTCCGGTTGATCTCAGAAACGTAACCGGAGCCAGACTCACCTCTGAAAAATACAGTGTAAGAGGCAACAAGGACTATACCGTTCTCGGACAGAAGTACAAAGTATGGCGTGACGTGGAAAGCTATTACGAGGAAGGCACGGCCTCCTGGTACGGTCCGGGATTTCACGGCCAGAACACCTCCAACGGTGAACCCTACAATATGAACGGCTATACGGCCGCCCACAAGAACCTGCCTCTGCCGAGTTTTCTGAAGGTTACCAATCTGGAAAACAACAAATCCGTAATCGTGAGGGTAAACGACCGCGGTCCGTTCCACGGCAACCGCATACTTGATCTGTCACGCGGTGCCGCCTCAAAAATCGGGGTAATCGGTCCGGGAACCGCCAGAGTCAGGGTTGAACTCATTAAAACCGTGGCCACCAAGGATCAGACCAACGAAAATCTGATGAACGGTTTTAAACCTTATATTCAGGTTTTCAGCACCATGGATTATAATAAGGCGCTAACTATAAAAAACAGTCTGTCCAGAGAAACCGGCAAACCTGTTTTTATCCAGAACTACCAGCAGGCATACAGGGTAAAAATGGGACCGCTTAAACAGGACGAGGCAGACAGAGCGCTGTCTGCAGTCAGAAAGTCCGGATTCTCCGGAGCTTTCTTTACAGCTGACTGATGAATTTAATGAAAGGAACCAGTAAACAAATGTTATCAAAGATAATATCTACTTTTATTGCATCCGTGTTACTTGCAGGATCTGTCACAGCCATAGCCGATGCCACTGTGGAAGTACCGGAATCATCCACCCTGCCGCCTCCGGCTCCTAGCGATCAGATTCCTGAACCGCCGTCTCCTAATGTTCGCGCCTACCTGCTTATGGATTATGCTTCAGGTCGTGTTCTTTTTGGAAAGGCATATGAGGATCAGATAGATCCCGCCTCCCTGACCAAAATGATGACCTCATACGTAATCGGTCAGGAAATCAAACTCGGACGTCTTCACCTGAACGACATGGTAACCATCAGTGAAAAGGCCTGGAGCAAGAACTACTCCGATTCTTCAAAGATGTTCATTGAAGTCGGCCGTGAAGTTCCTGTTGAACTCCTCAACAAGGGAATCATCATCGCTTCAGGCAACGATGCCTGTATCGCCATGGCGGAACACATTGCCGGATCTGAGAGCTCCTTCGCCTCACTGATGAACGAATGGGCCAAGATTATCGGCCTCAAGAACTCGCATTTCGTGAACAGCCACGGTCTCTATGACGAAAACCACTATTCAACCGCCTACGACATGGCCCTTCTGGGAAGAGCACTGATTAAGGATCTTCCTGAAGAATACGCCATTTACTCCGAAAAGGAATTTTCATTCAACGGCATCAAGCAGTACAACAGAAACAAGCTTCTCTGGGATACCACCATCAATGCCGACGGCATCAAGACCGGTCACCTCAGTCAGGTGGGCTACAATCTGGTGGCTTCAGCAGTTCACCCTTCCAACGGCATGAGACTTATTTCCGTAATCATCGGAGACGTAAGTGAAAAGGAGCGTGCGGCTCACTCCAAGGAGCTGCTGCGCTACGGCATGCGTTTCTATGAACCTTACACTGCTTTCAAGCAGGGACAGGCCCTTGCCACCAAGGAAGTACGTTTAGGCGACAGAGATTCCATCAGCATCGGAACCCTTAACGACGTAAGTCTGGTTGTACCAATCAACTCAGTAAGCCGTTTAAAGGCTGAATATTCACTTGATCAGAAGAATCTTACCGCTCCTATCAAGAAAGGTGCAAAGATTGGCGTGCTTAACCTGTCTCTTGACGGCAAGGTCATCTACAAGACCAATCTGGTATCCCTTGACGAAGTCAACGAAGGCGGTTTCTTTTCAAGAACCTGGGATCATATTGTGATATTTTTTAAGGATTTATTCTAATGACCGACAATACAAACGCTCCTGAGAAGGAAGAACCGAAGCTTGAAGAGCTTATTCAGTTTCCGGCCAAACTGACCTTCAAATTCATCGGCAACAACAACGACGCCGTTGAAGGCATCATCAAGACTTTTTTTGATGAAAAACTGGCTATCGGAGCCCAGATAAGCGAAGGTCGTAAAAGCCGTACCGGCAAATACGTCACCTTCAATGTATCCGCTACGGTAAATGACAAGGAAACCCTTCACAGAATCTATAACGAAGGGGCTGAACTTCCTCACGTTCAGCATGTATTATAATAACTGATAAATAACGGCTCTGCCCGGGGACATTCCCCGGCAGAAAAAACGGCGGACGGGGAAATATGTCTCACAACGCATTCATAAGGGAATACGGCAACTTCATGCGCAAGGTGTTTTACGTATTCATTATCACGGTTCTCATGATGCTGGTTCTCACCTGCATCATGATGAGCGATATTTCCCGCATGTCCGCCTACACCTATAATTCAGTTGAAAAAATACCTCACAACCGTACCGGACTTCTTCTCGGAACCTCAAAGTTCGTATCCAAAAACAGAATCAATCAGTATTACCAGAACCGCATCAATGCGGCCATCGAACTGTTTCACAGCGGTAAAATCGATTATATTGTGGTATCAGGGGATAATGCCCTCAAATCATACAACGAACCACGCACCATGCGTAAGGATCTGATTAAAAGAGGCATACCGTCAGACAGAATCTACCTTGACTACGCAGGCTTCAGAACCCTGGACAGCGTGGTCAGAATCAAGCACATCTTCAAACAGAACAGTGTTACCATCATCAGTCAGGACTTCCATAACGAAAGAGCCGTGTACATCGCAAGACATAACGGTATCAACGCCATTGCCTTCAATGCTCACGTTCCGAAGCAGGATTTCTTTGTTTCCAACATCAGGGAATTCTTCGCCAGACTGAAATGCATCCTTGACGTCTATATTTTTGACAGCAAGCCTAAGTTCCTGGGCGACTCCATTGAAATCGGCGGAGAGAACATTTCTCCTAAGCATGCCCAGCTGCATGACACAACACATTCAGCCGAAGGCAAGCCTGAAGCCATTATTCCGGAACAGAACGATGCCGCCGACGGAATCATGAACAACAGTGACTATGAGTATGAAGAGAGTGTTCCTAACGACGAAGGCAGCTATCAGGAACCAGCCGGCGAACAGGATGCTTCAGAACAGATGCCGGACGCCTCAGGTACTCATCACTGACGGGAAAATTCCGTGCTTTTCATTTTCAATGAAAACACGCCCCGTTTTTCTTTTAAGTACATCACAAATTTCAGTTGAGAGAAAACCCCGAACTATTTACAATAACTGCCAAGGACTCTCACATATTCCCTATGAGTAATCAACTGCTGTTTTACCCAGAATTCGGACTCAAGGAATAAAGCCCAGGTTTTTACAGAAATACGGACACAGGATTTATTATGTACAGCTGGAAGGATTGTATATTTCTGACCAAAGACGGCCAGGCTCATTTCATTTTAAAGAATCTTACCCTTGAAGATCACTGCTTCTGCACCATCATAGGACAGAACGGCAGCGGCAAAACACTGTTTGCAAAATCCATCTGCGGTGAACTCAAGAACACCAGCGGAACGGTACCTGAATCAATCAGCGTGGCCAATATTTCATTCGAAAAACAGATGGAATTCATTGAAGAGGACTTCAACAGACGCAATTCCGACACCGAAAGCGATCTGGTAGGCTATACTCCCATGGAAATGTTCCTCAGGGTAAACGAGGATAAGAGAGTAATCAGCAGCCTGTGTGAAACTCTTCATTTCAGCTATGCGCTTAACCGTTCATATCACAAGCTTTCCAGCGGTGAAGGCCGCAAGGCGCTGATTATCGAAGCTCTGCTGAAAAATCCTGAACTGATTGTTCTTGATTCTCCTTTTGACGGACTTGACGTGAAAACCCGTGAAGATCTTCAGCAGATGCTGATTGATATCTACAATCAGGGAAAATCAATCGTTGTTACCGTTAACCGTTTTGATGAAATATCACCTATGTGCCAGAAGCTCGGTCTCATCATGGACAAGGAACTGGTTAAATTCGGAGATAAGGACGAAATTCTCAACAACAGTGAAGTAAAACAGCTTACCCACTACGAAAAGCTTCCGAAGATCTACAGTCTTCCTGAAGTTCCTGAAGACTGCCGTGACACTCTTGACCGCTCAATTCCTATTGCCGTACTCAAAGACGTTACCGTTCAGTACGAGGATCACGTGATTCTGAACAGGCTCAACTGGACCATCAATCCTTACGAACACTGGCAGATAAGCGGTCCCAACGGCTGCGGCAAATCCACCCTTCTTTCACTGATTACCGGTGACAATCCGCAGGGATACAGCAATGATCTGACCCTTTTCGGAATCAGACGCGGCAGCGGTGAAACCATATGGGACATTAAAAAGCATATCGGCTATGTAAGCCCTTCCTTCCACCTTGACTACCGTGTAAGCTGCTCCATCATCAATGTGATTCTTTCAGGATACTTTGACACCATCGGTCTTTACGAACAGCCTGGAGACAAGAAAATCAGCCTGGCATTACAGTGGCTGAAGATTCTCGGTCTCAAGGAACAGGCCAACAACAGCTTCAAATCACTGTCATACGGCCAGCAGAGACTGGTACTCATTGTAAGAGCCCTGGTCAAGCAGCCTCCTCTGCTGATTCTTGATGAACCTCTGCAGGGACTTGATTCACTGAGCCGTGAACTCGTAAGACGCTTTGTGGAATTTCTGATGAAGAACGGTGAAACCCAGATTCTTTTCGTGTCTCACCATGCCGACGATGCTCCAAGAGGCATTACTCATCATCTGGTATTCAAGGATAACGGCACAAGAACATTTGACGTGGAAATCAAATAATTCACCCACTGAAAGGACATCCTTAAACAAAGCGGGAATTCACTGTTTTCAGGATCATATTCTGAAAAAGCCGAAGAGGAGGAATGTTGACATCATTTCTCAGTTCTAATAAAGTAGGTCGGAAGGTTTCCTCCCGGCCTTATTTTCTCCAACCGACATTTTATGTTTTCAACAGACATGATAATCATAAAGAACGGAAGATAACCGAGAACTCCGATCAAACCGATAACCATAATTAAGGAGCACACGCCTGACGGCCCGTGTTTCGGAACATTTTCAGGATAAAACAGATGCCAAAAATATCAGTAATAATTCCTATATACAATGTCGAAGAATATCTGCCTGCCTGCCTTGATTCTCTGCTTTCACAGACATTTACGGACTGGGAAGCGGTATGCGTGGTGGACGGAAGTCCTGATAACAGCGGTGAAATACTGAAGGAATATGCACTTAAGGACTCAAGAATCAGGGCAGTTTTTCAGGAAAACCGAGGTGTTTCCGCAACACGCAATACAGGTCTCGGACTCGCAACCGGAGAATATGTATGTTATCTTGATTCCGACGATGAATATTCTCCATTCTTTCTCGAAAGGATGTATGATGCGGTAAGGGACGGCAAAGCCGACATTGCCTACTGTGAAATCGCAAGAGACAAAAAACTTCTCAGCACAGCTCCGGTGGCGCCGAATTACCATGACAACGTCTTTGAAAACTTCGTCACCAAAAAACTCGATATAAAGATATATACTCCCAACAAGATCTTTCGAAGGGACTTGATAAAGGACATCTCCTTCCCGGAAAACATTGCCATTGGAGAGGATGTGGTATACATATACAAAATCATGTACCGCACCAAAAAAATAGCGTATGTACCGGAACGACTCTATTATTACAGAGACAGAAGCTGTTCTGCCGTAAACACCTCTCTCTCAGAAAAAATCATCATGAACAACTTCATGGTGGCTGAACTCATACTGAAGGAATTTAAGGATAAGGAAATGTCCTGCCTTTCCAGAAAATACGTAAACAGAAGAATGGCCTACAGATTCTTCAAGTTCGCAGTTACTGAACCCATTCACTCAGAAAACGGCGCACGTAAGAAGGAATGGTACGTTTACACCTGGCCACTGCTAAAGAAGTTTAAGGATGCAGGCATGTATAAGCCGCAGCATCTGTCGCTTAAAAACCGCATAAGATCCTGGCTGTTCCTTAACTTTACCGGACGTCAGAAGAGTTAGACAGGACCAGAAAAACATAAAGGGATTTACGAATACGTAAATCCCTTTATCGTTATCATGCATACTGAGGATTAGCTGCGAACGGCGTAATCACCTTCAATAATCCACTTATAGCTGGTAAGCTCAACCAGTCCCATAGGACCTCTGGCATGGAGCTTCTGAGTGGAAATGGCAACTTCGGCACCGAGACCGAACTGGGCACCGTCAGAGAAACGGGTGGAAGCATTTACGTAGGCACATGCAGAACCTGCTTCATTTACGAATCTCAGAGCGTTGGCGTGATCGTTTGTCAGAATGGCATCTGAATGGCAGGCCTCATACTTCTGCATATGAGCAATAACCTGATCCAGACCGTCGACAATGGTCACGTTCATGCAGAGAGAAAGCCATTCGGTGGCAAAATCCTCTTCCTTACCTTCGGTAACCATGCTGCCGGCAACTGATGATGCCAGAGGCAGAGCTTCACCGTGGCATACCATTCTCACCTTCTTTTCAGTCATACGGGCGGCGAGCTTGGGAATGAAGGAAGATGCAATATTCTTATGAACAAGAATGGTATCAACACTGTTGCAGGCACTAGGCTTCTGAATCTTGGAGTTTTCGATAACGTCCAGAGCTCTTTCCTGATCTGCTGATTCATCCACGAAGATATGACCGACACCGAATCCGCCGATGATTACAGGGATGGTGCTTTCATGCTTGCAGAGCATGTGGAGCTTGGCACCGCCACGTGGAATAATCATGTCCACGTACTTGTCCAGATGCAGCAGTTCGGTTACGTACGCACGATCCGGATTTTCAACATACTGAACGGAAGCTGCAGGAAGTCCGGCTGCTTCAAGACCTCTCTGGATGATCTTAACAATCACCGCATTGGTATTGTAGGTTTCCCTGCCGCCGCGGAGAATACATGCGTTACCTGTCTTGAGACAGAGAGAAGTAATGTCCACGGTTACGTTAGGTCTGGCTTCATAGATTACGCCAACCACTCCTAAAGGCACTCTGCGCTTTAAAAGCTTAAGACCGTTAGGCAGAACCCTGCTGTCATATTCTGCACCAACAGGATCGTCAAGAAGAACAACCTTTCTCATATCTCCGAGAATGTCGTTCACACGCTTTTCATTCAGCATCAGACGGTCAAGCATGGCTTCACCGATGCCGCTTTCACGCGCATTCTTAAGGTCAACGGCATTGGCCTCCAGTATTTCCTGAACTGATTCCTGAAGAATATCGGCAATTTTGGAAATAGCTTCGTTTTTACGGGCTGTTGAGAGAGATGCCAGAACATAAGAGCTCTGCTTTGCTCTCTGGCCTAATAAATTCATATCCATTTTTTCTTTACTCCAAAATTACTAAATCGTCACGATGAACCGCAACCTGGCCATGTTCGTAACCTAAAATATTTTCAATCTCTTCAGACTTGTGACCTGAAATGGCATTGAGTTCAGCACTGGTATATCTGCTGATACCGTGAGCTATCACCCTGCCGTCGGCACTGCTGATGTTTACCACGTCTCCGCGTAAAAAATCTCCTTCAACACGGGTAATACCCTTAGGAAGCAGACTTGAACCGTTGGCGGTAAGAGCCCTGACGGCGCCCGCATCAACCACGATTGAGCATCTAGGTTTAGGTCCGGAAAGAATCCAGGCCTTTCTGCCTTCGAGAGGTGAACTTTCAGGCTTGAATGAGGTTCCCACGTAGTTATTGTCAACAATGCTTTCAATAATGCGCGGATCGTCGCCGGAGGCAATTACAACCTCAATGCCGCTTCTGGTGGCAATTTCCGCAGCCTGAAGCTTGGTAGCCATACCGCCGGTACCGAGACCGCTGACGCTGTCACCTGCCAGAGCCTTGATTTCAGGAGTAATCTTCTCCACGGTTCTGATTAAGGTGGCATCAGGATTTGAACGGGGATCGGCGGTGTAGAGACCTTTCTGGTCAGTCAGCAGAATAAGCATGTCCGCATCTGACAGAATGGCAACTCTTGCTGAAAGGTTATCGTTGTCACCTACCTTGATTTCCGCAGTGGCAACCGCGTCATTCTCATTGATTACGGGAATAATGTCATTGGCAATAAGAGCACCGAGAGTATCTCTGGCATTCAGAAAACGTTCGCGATCCTCGAGATCCGCTCTGGTAAGCAGAATCTGACCGATATGCAGGCCGTAAATCTCAAACAGCTTCTGCCACGTATTCATAAGGAAAGTCTGTCCTACGGAAGCCAGCATCTGCTTGTTTGCAATGGTTCTCGGCAGATCCGGATATCCTAAAACCTCACGTCCGGCAGCTACTGCACCGGAACTTACCACCACAATATGATGTCCTTTCTTTGCCAGTACGGACAGAACTCTCACCACCTCAATCATATGAGCGGGATCGAGGCGCTTGGTACCGGATGTAAGCATGGAGGTACCGAATTTCACTACTATAGTCTTTGCGTTCAATTTATTATATCCGGCAGTTTTAAAGCCGTTCCTTCAACCAGTCTGTTATCTGATCAATTACCTTGGTAAACAATTCAAAAGCTGTTGCCGCCTTCAGTTCCATGAATTCAGTCTTGTCGCTGATGCTTCCTATAAGCTTTGCGTCGCCGATGGTACTGATGGACTTTCTGTCTGAGGTTACCACCAGAAGAGGCTTGCTGAGCTTTAATCCTGAAAGAAGCCCCTGTCTCTTCACTGAAAAAATCTGCAGTCTCGGAATCAGCTGCTCCCATTCTGCTGCATCAGTCCCCATGCGGTTGCACATGGAGGCTCTCTGAATCGGAGATGCCAGTTTGAGCAGTTCAGGATCCACAAGCACGTCATTCACAATCGGAGCTATCATGCACGCGGCTTTGATGTCCGATGAATGAGTAGCCAGCAGATGTGCGGCACAGTTACAGCCGAAACGCTGAGCAACGATACCTATGCGTGAACGATCAATGTAAGGGAGCTTTTCCTTCACATAGTCAAGCACAGCCTCATGCAGCACGCCGGTATTTGCTGAAAGCGTAATACCTGTGTTCATCCCCATTCCCGGAAGATCCAGCGTAATCATGGCAATGCCGTTAGGGAAAAGATTCTCTCTGTAGAAACGGAGATACTCGGTAGCCAGATTTATATAGTTACCGCAGATGATTACGCACGGCAGACACTTAAACCTGTCCGGAGTATGAACATAGGCCGTACCTTCGCCTGCCTCGGATTTGAACTTGATAATCTCAAAATGACCGGAAAGATAGCTCGCGGCCTTTTTGTAGTTCAGATGGTTCATCAGCAGCGCATGATTGGCCATTTCGTCACCCTGAAGGTGCGGATAGCTTGCCATGGCATAACAGAGATAGGCCAGACGGAAGTGCTTGAAGGCCTCTTCCTTCTTCCCGGGATCCTCTTCAATACTTTTCGCATATGAAGAATGTTTTTCCGCAAGCATGGAAAACTCATAAACCCAGTTGCCCGGACCGTATTCATATACGGTATCCAGAACCCCTTCTCGAGTTCTCTTGTTCTCTGATCCTGATATATCTGCTAAAGCCTTCTGGATTTCCAGAATATCAAGCCCCATCCAGCTCCAGTAGTCTCGATGAAGCTCCCTGAACCAGCGACGGGGAGTTCCGTCCCTGTTCGGCAGCAGTTCTTCAACTGAATTCGATATGAAAGAAGTCTCCAGACTTGAACGGTGAGGTTTGAAGAGAACCTCGCTAAGATTTTCGGAAGATATCTCAGTCATATGTGCAAAACTTAAAATAAATCAACTAGAAACAGGCAATCCGTGACAGTCAGACTGCGGATTGCCGGACAACAATCATAAGTTGCACAATTTTACCATAAATCACCGATAAACAATAATCATAAATCCGCATATGCGCAAAATACGGAACATCACGGAAACGTCAGGTTAAAATAAAGGCTTTTTACCTCCGCGGCAGCAGAAATAATCTGTCAGACGCCGGCATAAAACCGCAGTTAACCTCATAACCTTAATGCCGTTCCGGCCGACGTAGTTTTCTGCTTTAAATTTTCACAGAAGCTGTATGAATTACACACTGTTATGAAACGACTTTTGTCAAGCAGTAATTTAGGCAAGACATTTTTCTCAGTCTAAGCACGGCATTGGCCACTCTGTTATACGGGGATTGGTTACCTCAGGTCAATGGTTCGCCGCGAATTCTATTATCGAGGATCACTGTTTACAGTGCCATCAAAGTTCTGTCGTAGATAATTCAAACCTTCTTGATGAAAAACGTCTTATCTAAATCACTGTCGTCTTCAGATGTTTAAAAACACATCCGTCTATACATTTATCCTGATTAACCCCTCGGCCGGTATTACTTCNNGCAATCCTTCGCAGATGAGTATTTCCGGATTTCGTAATTCCGGTTCTGCAGACTTTATCACCACTGGAATGTTCTCCCGGTACCAGACCAATGTAACCCGCAAACTGTTCTGCGGTTCGGAAACGNNATGGGCAAGTGTCCATTTGGATTTGTCATACTGAAATCCGTGTCTTAAACAAAATGCATTCAATCGCTGCTTTATCTGTTTTAGAGCTGTCTGATGATCATCTCGCATTCTGAGGTAATCCCTCACATCCTCGTCTTCAATATCGGGAATATTGACAGCTTTATAGGCTCCGCTTGCCAGACATCTGGCAATATCCAAAGCATCCCTGAAGTCATTTTTCAGCTTCTTTCCGCCTTTCTGTACAGCCATTGTGCTTGGAGCCAGAATCTTACAGTTGATGCCGGCCTTGGTTAATTCTCTGCAGGGAACATAACC